>JAABUU010000047.1_pt1 | contig 281448 bp, 285 predicted proteins | sample 5559301 | NCBI WGS metagenome assembly JAABUU01 (sample SAMN10711884, study PRJNA513360) | rock metagenome | isolation source: Antarctica rocks | place: Antarctica: Victoria Land, Richard Nunatak white | reverse complement strand
TATCAATTAATTTTTATGTTTTTATGTTTTTTTTATAACTTTCTATCAATTAATCTTTATATTAATCTTTCTATTTTATTCTCTGTTTCTTTTTATAATTTTTTATTAATTAATCTTCATGTTTCTTGTCATGATTCTAGTCTTGTCAGACTCAGTCTTCTAGTCTTGTCAGATTTATTCTCGCTTTGTCATCTTGACTAGTCTCTATTGAGTCTAGCGTCAACTGAGAAACACACATATGTAGTCAGCTTCTTTTCTGTAGCTATCTTTCTTTCTTAGCATTTATCTTCTAGTTAAATGACATCTCTATTCGACTCGCTCTAAACAGATTTCTAACATTAAATAAATGTTCATCATCTACTACTCTGCTATCGATGAATAGATGATATGAAACAATCTATTCAGTAAGAAAAATTTGCAAGAAATTCTTCAAATTTGCATCATCATTTTAAATTGCAAGAAATTCTTCGATTCTACACTCATTTTCATCATTCTATTTGCAAGAGATTCTTTGAATAAAGCACTCAATTATTATCTGAAATTCACAAGAGATTCTTTGAATTTTCACTCATCAAAAAACATCAATTCAAAGCATCAATCTCTCATTTATTCTTATCTCAACAACTTCTATCTTCTCTCATCATGACACGCGACGTCGAGTCAGTTGAGTTCAGAACAACTCGTCTGCTCAGAAGCACTGTCAGTAGAAGAGTTTCACTTCTACTCATTGATGCTTCAGTCGAAGCTGAGAAAGCTGTCATCTCATGAAACATAAACATCGAAGAACAACTGCTTCATTGAGTCAGCAATCAACTCAACGAAGTCATCAATATGCTGAACGAGCTTCGAAGTCAGCGAGACTTGACTCTACAACTCAATGAACACTGACTTCTCGTACAAGATGATCACAAAAAGAGAGCGAAACAACTAGAAGTCGCTTTTGATAAAAACGATGAGCTAGAGAAAAAGATCAGTCAGCTACAAGGCGAGCGATTGAACTTCAGAGCGAAACAACGTCAAGTCGATCGATCTATGTCTCGTCAAGATACTCAGTCAGCTGAACAACGAGTCAATCAGAAAGAAGCTTCTACGACTTCAGTTTCGATTCGTCGCTCTGAAGTTGAACGAAGCTCGACTTTCAAAGCTCGCTTTCAACGAGAATCTTCTACTCTATCTGATAACGAAAACGATCATCACAAGTTCATCAAGCTTTCGAATTCACTCATCTTCATCGAAACAGATGACTCTATCTGAGAGACATGAAACATCAAAATAGCTGACAAGCTCGATGTCAACGCGAATCATTACTCTACTGAAAAGATTCGTATTGTCTATGTGATTTTCAGACTAGAAGACGATGCTGATCAGCAAATCTATGCAAAGCGTCGTGTTGATGCTTTCTCACTCTATCAGTCACTATCAGAGCTACTGAAACATCTGAAAGAAATTTATGAAGATCAGAATCTGATTCGAAAGTGTCGTTGCAAATACGTCGCTCTGAAGCAGCTCAACAAGCTCTTCAGCTCTTTCTATTCAGAATTCACTAGAATATTCAGCTTTCTGAACTACGACGATATCACTCTGATGAACGACATTCAGAATAAAATCAACAATCGTCTTCAGAACGCGTTGTCAGTTTGCCTCATAGAGTTTAGCTCGCTTGATAAGCTCAAGATCTTTCTTCAAGATGTGAATAACAAACAACGAGTCAATTATCAGCTACGTGACGAGCAACGAACAGTCAAATCGATAGCAGCTTCGGAAAAACGTTTCGTTTCTTCGTCGACATCAGCATCAGCCTCGACTACTAGCTATGTTCGGCTCGCTACTTTTTTCACTTTCGAATCTGAATGATCAAGAATGTCAATCATCTGCTTCAACTGCAAAGTATTGAATCATCTTTCAAAGAACTGCTCTCAGCTGAAGACTAGTACTCTGACATCTCGTGCATTCACTTCTCGTCTCAATGAGATCGTCATATCGAAAGAAGAGAAGAAATTATTTACAGAGAAATCGAAGAATGAGGCAAAAAACTAGTGACTTTCATCAAAGACGCGATGAAAGATGTGTTAATTTCTTCAACAACGAGCAGCTCAAATGATCTCTTTGCTTCGAAACCTTTGACTACTGAATGTGTACTATCTAGCAATGAAATTAGTTACTCATTAAAGTCATTGATTGACACTGGAGCAGCTGGCTATTCGTTCATTGATGAATTAACCGCGCAGAATGTTTGTGACCATTTGCAAATCGAATCGTTACCTTTAACCAAGCCCAAGCCAATAAGGGGATTCGATGATCATTATGCAAAAAAGCTCATTACCCATGCGATTTATCCGAATCTGACTGTCCAAGGTCATATGGAACGTTCCGCCCCTATGCTGATTACCCGATTGGGCCAGCATCAGATGATTCTCGGAAAAACATGAATGAATAAGATCGGGGTAACGATTGATATGAGGGACGATCGCCTTCAATTTCCTGATTCAAAGGCTCATATCGATGCTAGCTCGATTCTCCTTTCTGTCATCAAGAAAATCGCGATAGAACAGAAGAGTTCGACCTCTACTCAAATACTAAAGAGGTCTACCCCTTCTGTCGCCACCCGACTCAGCGAGAAGTCATCTTCATCCAAAATCGTGGAACCACCTAATTCAGTCAACTTCGCTTCGCCTTTCGGTTCAATGAACATAGCAATGATAGGGGCTGCAGCATATAGATCACTAGCCAAACGATCGGATGTGACTACTTTCGCGATCATCGTCACGGAAATCGATCGGCTTCTAAAAACAGCTAGGAATAAACCCGAAGATGTAGATCTACAAGAGCTTTCACACGAAGAGGCCTTGGAAGAAGTCAAAGCTAAGCTTTCTTCGAAGTATCATGACTATCTGAACGTGTTTGACCGAGCTATGGCTGATCAACTACCCCCTCACCGCCTCTACGATCACAAAATCGAGTTGACAGGCGAGGGAACGCCTCCTTGAAGTCGCCTCTACCATATGTCTGGCTACAAGCTTCAAAAGGTGAAGAATTACCTGATCGAACATCTGAATAAGGGCTTTATATCTTTCAGCTCGGCCTCATACGCTTCGCTCATACTATTCGCCGAAAAGAAAGACGGTAGCCTGCGTTTCTGCGTCGATTATAGAAAGCTCAATGCTTTGACCAAACGGGACCGCTACCCTCTACCCTTAATAGACGAAACTCTCGCTCGTATTCAAGGTAGCAAGTACCTGACCCGATTGAATATAATAGTCGCCTTCAACAAACTACGCATGCATTCGGGTAGCGAAGATTTGACTATCTTTATTACCTCTTTTGGCTTCTACAAATATCACGTGATGCCTTTCGGATTAACCAACGGCCCGGCTTCCTACCAACACTATATGAACGACGTGCTGTTTGATTACCTACATCAGTTTTGCCAGGTCTACCTAGATGACATTATCATCTACAGCAAAACACTGAAGGAACATAAGAAACACGTACGACTAGTTCTACATAGACTACGAGAGATCGGCCTACAGGTGAATATAAACAAATGCGAGTTTCACGTTCAGAAGATCTCCTTTCTGAGACTATTGCTATTCATCGAAGGACTAAAGATGAACTCCAGAAAAGTACAAGCAGTAGTCGAATGACCTACTTCTACAAACCTCACTCAGATGCAGTCCTTCGTCGACTTCTGCAACTTCTATCGACGTTTTATAAAGAACTTTTCAAAGATTGTTCGTTCTCTGGTTCGGCTAACCCAAAAAGAGGTGATATTTGAATGGAATCAAGCTTGTCAAACGACCTTTGACCATATGAAGAAACGAATGACTGAAGCCTCTATTCTTCGTCATTTTGATCAGAATAGAGAGGCTATTCTTGAAACAGACTCATTCGACTACGTCAACGGTGACATACTTTCTCAGTACGACGACGAAGGAACATTGCATTCGGTGGCCTACTACAGCAAGAACCTGAGCCCCGCTGAGTGCAATTACGAGATCTATGACAAGAAACTACTAGCAATCATTCGTGCCTTCGAGCATTGGCGACCTGAGCTGAAATTGACTGAGCTACCCATCAAGATGTTCACTGATCACCAAGCTTTAACGCCATTAATGGAAGATAAAGAGCTAAGTAGACGTCAAATGCGCTGAGTACAAAAGCTCGTCGACTTCAACTTCAAAATCATGTATCGCTCAGGCAAACAAAACATCAAAGCCGATGCATTGACTCGCCGAGCCGATTCAGTTCCTAGAAGCTCAGAAGATGAGCGCGTTCGCTATCAACGAACCACTATCCTGACTCCGGATCGAATGGAAATTGCTGATCTAGAGGAGGACATCGAGGAACCAATCTATAAACAGGTCCTTGAGGCTAATGGGACCGACGAGAATTGTACGCTACTTCGCGAAGCAATAGCAAGAGGCGAGGCACAATATGAAGGTATCAAATTGAAGGATTGCCGGACTCAGGATGAAATCTTGTATCATGGTAGTCAGCTATGAATTTCGTTCAACGAGCTTCTACAAATGAACCTGATTCGTGAGGTACACGATCAACCGTCAGTTGACCATCCTGATATTCTTAGAACTGTGAAGGTCGTAAAGCGGAACTACTATTGGCCATTCATGCGGAAAACGGTAGATCGATATATTCGGAACTGCTATATCTGCCAACGTTCAAAGGCACCTAGGGATAAATCAAACGACTTGCTTCAACCTCTACCGATACCTGAACAGCGATGGCAAGACATAGCAATGGACTTCATTACCGGCCTACCTGATTCAAGCGGGTACAACGCTATTCTGACGGTCATCTGCAGATTGTCAAAAGAAAGGCATTATATTCCTTGCACCACTGAGGATGAAGGTACCACTGCCGAAAAGACAGCTGAAATGCTGATTCAATGAGTATATCGAACTCATGGTCTATCAAGCTTCATAGTATCTGACCGGGGTCCGCAATTTACCTCCATCCTATGAAAGTCGCTTTGCAAAAGGCTAGGCATTAACCTTCGGCTCTCTACAGCCTACCACTCCCAGATCGACGGTCAAAGTGAACGAGCCAATCAGGACGTCGAAAGGTACCTTCGGTCCTTCTGTTCGTATATGCAAGACGACTGGTCTAAGTGGCTACCCATGGCCGAGTTTGCCGACAATAACACCTTGTCCTCAGCCACCTCCTTGACCCCCTTCTTTATGAACAAGGGCTTCCATCCTCGTATGAGCTTCGACCCTGACATCACCGAGTATGGAAGCACCCGCGAACGCTTGCAGGCCGATCGGGCCAAGGATATATCTGAACAAATGGACAAGACATTGACCTTCGCTCGTGAAGCTCTGGCCAAAACACGGGAACAAATGGTGAATCAAGCTAACAAGCATAGAAAGAAGGTCAATTACGAGATCGGATCAAAGGTGTTCCTGGACGAACGGAACATCGTTACAGCGAGGCCTTCCAAGAAGCTAGACGACAAAATGCTCGGTCCCTTCACCAATCTAGGTCCCGTCGGCTCGTCATATAAGCTGGAATTACCAGAGACTATGCGTGTTCATGACGTATTCCACCCTGGCCTGCTTCGCCCCGCCGCCGACGACCCCTTGCCTGGTCAAAAGAACGCGCCCCCCGGGCCAATAGTGGTAAACGACGAAGACGAATGGGAAATCGACGATATATTGGATTCCCGCCGGTACCGGAGACGGCTTCAGTATAGGGTCAAATGGAATGGCTATGACAATGACCTCAATTGGTACAACGCTGATGGCGACGAATTTATGAACGCTCAGGAGGTAGTTGACGATTTCCATATTCGATATCCGAACAAACCGCGCTAGGAGCGCTTTCGACTATTCAGCCAATCAACAGAACCGGGCAGGAAATACATTCATGCGGACATGAATCGTCGAAGGGGGGGGGTAATGTCACGATCCTAGCCTTGCCAGGCTCAGCCTTCTAGCCTTGCCAGGCCTATCCTCGCTCCGTCACCTTGACTAGTCCCTATTGGGCCTAGCGTCGGCTTAGAAACACATATATGTAGCCAGCTTCTTTCCTGTAGCTACCTTTCTTCCTTAGCATTTATCTTCTAGTTAAATGACACCCATATTGACTCGCTCTATGCTGGCCCCTAACAGCAACGTATTTGCGATGACACTTTCGAATCAGATTTTGATCTTCGTAAATTTCTTTCAGATGTTTCAGTAGCTCTGATAGTGACTGATAGAATGAGAGAGTGTCAACACGATGCTTTGCATAGATTTGCTGATCAGCATTGCCTTCTAGCCTGAAAATCACATAGGCAATACGAATCTTTTCAGTAGAGTAATGATTCGCATTGACATCGAGCTTGTCAGCTATTTTGATGTTTCATGTCTTTCAGATAGAGTCATCTGTTTCGATGAAGATGAGTGAGTTTGAAAGCTTGATGAACTTGTGATGATCATTCTCGTTATCAGATAGAGTAAAAGATTCTCGTTGAGAGCGAGCTTCGAAAGTCGAGCTTCGTTCAACTTTCTGATTGACTCGTTGCTCAGCTGACTAAGTATCTTGACGAAACATAGATCGATCAGCCTGACGTTGTTTCGCTCTGAAGTTCAATCGCTCGTCTTGTAGCTGATTGATCTTTTTCTCTAGCTCATCGTTCTTATTAAAAGCGACTTCTAGTTGTTTCGCTCTCTTTTTGTGATCTTCTTGTACAAGAAGTCAGTGTTCATTGAGTTGTAGAATCAAGTCTCGCTGACTTCGAAGCTCGTTCAGCATATTGATGACTTTGTCAAGTTGATTGCTGACTCAATGAAGCAGTTGTTTCTCGATGTTTATGTTTCATGCAATGACAGCTTTCTCAGCTTCGACTGAAGCATCAATGAATAAAAGTGAAACTCTTCTATTGATAGTGCTTCTAAGCAGATGAGTTGTTCAAAACTCAACTGACTTGACGTCGTATGTCATGATGAGAGAAGATAGAAGTTGTTGAGATAAGAATAGATGAGAGATTGATGTTTTGAATTGATGTTTTTTGATGAGTGAAAATTCAAAGAATTTCTTGTGAATTTCAGATAATAATTGAGTGCTTTATTCAAAGAATTTCTTGCAAATAAAATGATGAAAATGAATGTAGAATCGAAGAATCTCTTGCAATCTAAAATGATGATGATGCAAATTTGAAGAATCTCTTGCAAATTTTTCTTACTGAATAGATTGTTTCGTATCGTCTATTCATCGATAGCAGAGTAGATGATGAGCATTTATCTAATGTTAGAAATCAGCATAAAACGAGTCAATATGAGTGTCATTTAACTAGAAGATAAATGCTAAGAAAGAAAGATAGCTACAGAAAAGAAGCTGATTACATATATGTGTTTCTCAGTCAACGCTAGACTCAATAAAGACTAGTCAAGATGACGAAGCGAGAATAGATCTGACAAGACTAGAAGATTGAGTCTGACAAGACTAGAATCATGACACAACATTCTGAACTCTTTAGATCAATAATCATTGAAGAGAATGAAGAGCACTGAGAAGTAAATGATATATTGAACTTCAGAAGTTATAGAGAAAGATTACAATACAAGATCAAATGAATTGAGATAAATCATGACGATGAATGATACTATGTCGATAAAGAAGAATTCGATGACTCGAAGAAAGTTCTGAATAAATTTCACAAGCTATATTTGAATAAGTCGCATTAAATTGAAAACACGATGAATTTTTTGCTTTTATTTCTTTTCTATTCATGCAAACATGAATGTTTGAAGAGAGAAATAATGTTATGAACATGTCTGAATCAATCAAAGTTCAGATCTAATTCTAATCAATTTGATTAAAGCAAGTCATGATGCTATGTTTAGTTTGAATCTAGCGCATCTCTTTGAATCATTCTCAGCACTTCTTCTCATTTATTCAACACTTTCTTCATTCATTTCTTTCATCATTCTTTTAAACAAACACATCTGACATATTACATCACATCTGTATCGAGTCTAGCGCAGTCTCAAATCATTATTTATAAAAGAGCTTGCACTTTTTCTCTTCTGTATTCTTAATGTCTTGTTATAGCTATCTCTAAAGAACAATACATACATATCAGTCTTGAGTCTCTTTGATTGAATGATCTAGACATGATCTCAACAACTTCAAACATTCAGACTACATCTTTGAAACAAATATCAGAGCTTTGAAATGAAAGTTGAAGATAGAAAATCAGAAATTTAATTCTATTTAATGACTCAGTTTTAATAAAGTCTTGATCTCACGTCAGATTGATTTGAAAAGCTTCAGATCTTTCTTAAATGCATGAGTCATTTTATCTAACATTTCTACTTGTATAACAGTTTGATAAATAGCAGACGTTGAATCTGTCATATCTTTTAAATCATTTGTAGATCACATTTGTGCATTCACTATGATTTTCATCTTCGCGAGCTTTTGTTTAATTGCTTGACGTGAAATCTTATTTATCTTTCAGATGAAGAATTGATCAAATATTTTCTTCATCTCTTTTGATTCTTCAATGAAGCTTGATCACTGAGCTGCAATTGCAGACTGAAATTGTAAAGAAGAAGAAGAAGAAGATTGCTATCATTGAATAAATTATGAAGATTGTTGTCATGAAAAAGACTGTAAAGACTGTTGTTATGAAGAAAATTGTGAAAATTGTTGTCACAATTGATAAGACAACTGATAAAAAGAATAGATAAATGATTGTTGTCATGATGATTACTGCAAAAGAGAAAATTGCTGAGATGATGAATGAGATTCTGAAGCTTTCTGATGTAAGTTCATTCATTCTATTTGATCAGTCATTGTCTCACTCATTCACATTTTCATTTGCTGTTCATTGAATTTTGTAAATCTCGTCATAAAATCTTTCTTTTTCACTCACTTTGCTTTGATGTTCAATCTTTTCTCATGCAAATCTGATCAACAAGACAACGAGATAACAAAACTCTTTTTATCACTTCAAAAGTTATATAAAGAGATAGAAGATTGCTCAATGTTGATGTTTATTTCATCGTTAGATATCATCTTATTTCATAAAGATTGCTGAGTGTGATTCATATTATAGTGCTTGTCTGCAAAATTCACGAAACAGAAGTCATTCTGATTTCTACAATGCTCATCGTTGCACTGTCAGCAATTCAACAATGCTTTATTAAAATTGTTGATGTCAACAAGTGTTTCTGCTCTGATTCAAGCTCAATTCAGAAGCTGATTGATGCAAATGCATCTTTGACGAGATCTTTCATCAACATCAGAATCTTCAGAAACAATCTCAGCAGATTTTTTATGAGTAAACTTTTCAATCTTTGCATTGATTTCTATCTTGATTGTATAGTCAGTAACTTTCTTCTCAATCAAAGCGAGCAAAATCTTCTCTCATTTTAACTCATTAAAGTCATCAATAAACTGCTGCTTTCAAATGACTTTTGATCTATTAACTTTGATGATGATCATTCAATTAGTGATAATTCAACTCTTGAAATCATCATCTTTGATCTTAATAGTCTCATTTAAAATTTCTTTGAAGTTTCAAATCTGAAACTTTAAAATCAGCATCTGAACAATGTGATTAAATCATTTAAGTCTTTAATTTACATGAAGATAAATTGATATAAACAGCATAGAATCATCAACTCGATCTTCAAAGTTCATAGCTTCAAGTTCAGAGATAAACAACTCATCTGTTTTCTTTTCAGTCTGATGATTCAGATGATAATGATGTATAGTCTTTTGTTCATCATGCTCATTTATTTCTGTCTGTCATAAAGTCTCTTTACAAACTTTATTGTCTTTTAATCTTCAAGCAGCATTGATTCAATTCTGTTGTTCTTTTTGATGCTTTGCACATGCAGCAATTTCTGCAGCTGAAAAAGTTATTGATCTTTCAGCTTTATTCTTAGAAATGTTGAATTTGTTCTTTCAATATCTAGAATATGACAATGATGAGAGTGAATCAGATCATGAACATCTTAGTGAAGAAGATTCAGATCATCAAGAAAGTGAAAATAACTGAGATTCAAAAGACGAGAATTATCAAGAAGTTGAAGACAGTTCAGAAGTTGAAGACAATCGAAGATTATCTACATTCGATGAAATGAGAGCTCGTTTACGACAATGATCGAGAAGAGCAGCTCGATCGAGAGAATCAGCTCGATCAGTGATCTTCGACTGTTCAGCTTGAGTCGTTGATTTTCTACGTCTTTTGAATGCTCTAGAGAAAGTGAGAAGATCATCTAGAGATAGATTTTGACTTCGACGTTGAGACATTTGAAATAAAAACGATTACAAGAACATCAGAAATGTCAACAAACAAAGAGGTCTGAATAGCTTCAATTTCGGGCAATTGAGGGGCGATGAGGTTGATTTCTGAATTTCTTCTATAAACGGATCACCGTGGGGCAGAGCGAAAATGAATGCCAAGGATTCTAAACCTTTCTGCATACGCTAATCTCCTCATAAACCTTGGTCTCCTTCTTCTTCAATCGCTCCCTCCGCTCCCTTCACTCCCTCTAGCCCCTCAACACCTTCTTTTTCTTCGGTATTCTTTGATACCTCCCCTACCCGGACTTTTACTTCGGGGGGTCCTTCTCCCACCTTCTTCGATTTCTTGTTGTCCAGTCTGTGTCCCATTTCAACCTTCCAAGGCTTGGACTGTGTTTTCCGTGGCCGGCCTCCCCTATTAAGAGTCATCAGTATGATTCGTGGTAACACACTTTGAACTCAACAACACTTACCTCTTATCCACTTGTCGTTGCCATTCATTCAGGATGGTTTGGCTGTCAAACCAATTATCGCCGTTCGGGTTCCCATTCTTCTGCACGCAAATGTAGAAGTGAGATTTCAATTGACCGATTGATTTGCCCGGCTTCTCACAGATTACGCAGGTGTATGGCATGCCGGCTGATTTGTTCGACCATGCCTCTTTCGGATCCGCCCCTGCGGGAAGTTTTGACGGGGTATAGATGCCGCACACAGTCGTTCGTATCTCTGCTTGTAGCCATTCTGGCAACGGTGATGCTGAATACGGCTTTCGAACAACTTTAGAAGACGGCGCATTTGAGTCCATCGCCACCGGCTGCTCGGCAAGGTCAATTTCGGAGTTGCTAGTTGAAGCTGTCGTCTTTGGTGCTAACCATCGAAGCTTCTGTGGTGTCCTCAAAAATTGGACGTTACTACCACTGCTGCTAAGGGCGATGTCGGTGCTGGACCACCTGACTTTCTTCGATGTCTGGCTATGTTCCTGGATGTCTTCTTCTAGTCCTCGCTTCATCGGTATATGCGTGTTATAAGACTCTAACAGGCTATCCTCGTCTCCTAATCCTCGCTCCTTGCACTCAGTTTCCGCTTCTTCCAGTTCGATACGAAGAGTTGCTCGTTTCGCCATCCAATAAGCGTCATCTTTTTTACTAGTCCTTGGTTGTTCAATTCGGCAAGAGGTTCGTGTTGGTAGAACTGGGTGGCCTCTATTTGGAAGAAATTGTTGTTGTGAAGGATGATATTGCAATGCAAATTGACGAGATGGCAGTAAAGTCCCACGGAAAGGATAGTCGTCAGATCCAGGCTTGTTCATGGGCAGCTTTCGAGACGGCTTCAAATTCTGAAGAAAAGGATAGTCATCCGGACGGGCCTTGTCGGTCAGCAACTTTCGAGATGGCTCGACCGGCTGATGTGAAGGCTGTCTGATTTGAACGCGACGAGACACGTCAGGATGAGCCTCATTATTCAGAAATTTGCTGTGATTTACGCTACCATCTCTATCTGAAATCTAGTCAGTCAAAATCCCAAAAGCATAGGTCTTGTTGTCGTGAACACGCTATGGACTTACTCGAGGATGCCACCGTTTCACTGTCCAAATCCATCGCCTCAATACTCTTTCCTACCTGCTCATGTTGCTCACTCATCTCGAGTCTCTTTTCTGTTGTTTTACGGAAATAGACTGAGCATGCGCCGAGCTTCGGATATTAACAGAAAGTGGGACGGAAAGCATTTGTTGCAGTTGATCTTGCATATAAAGTTGTGCGAAATCTGAATTCACTCTACTCTATAGGGCGTAGGGCGTAGGGCGGTGTTATTGGCCTTCAACATTTAAAGACCTGCCGTACGGTGGTTTGTATCTAATGTTACGTCCATGTGCATCTTTACGGGTATAAGCAATGGGCTACAGGCCAGCCTTGGACATTCTCTATACATACTCGGTTGGGGTGAGATACAAACGTTTGTATTTTCTCCTAAGCCCAACCTGGTTGTGGTTCAAATATTCTGTGTGTCGAGACTGAAGGACAGACCTGTATGATGCCTGTTGGAATTCTATGTACCCGAACATGCTCTGCTGTTGGGTTCGGTACTATGATCTGAACGGTGCATCTTGGACAGCCTCTACTGGTGGATGCTGCTGATTCTTCTAGAGCCATGGTACAAGTCAATATTGTTAAGGCATCAAGCTTTGATGGTTCTGTCTTTTGCTCTGTGGGATATTTCACTGTCTAAATAGGCCTGGAGAAGGAAGAACGAAGAGCCTGGAACTCCTGGAATGTCCTCCTAGAGCATGACCGCGTAATGAAATATCAGCAGGTAAAGCCGTACATACTGCCTCTTAAGAAAAATTTATGGGAGACCTTTGAGCTTGTCTACATGTTGTTGATAAGTATCTTTTCAAGATGGCATAAAATCGTTGTCCTTTCAGCTAGGTATGTGGGACATGCAAACTCTTGACTCTTGATTGGAAGCGCCTAGGTCGGCAGAGTAGAACAGTCAACAAGGCAATTCGAAAAGAGGCTTTGTGCACAAAAGTGAAGTGTCGTTGATGTCTTGTCTCAGGGTTTCCACTTGGAGCGACGGCATCCAGTTGTCACATTTCAAGAAACTGCCAGAGCCTTTATGACAATGCTGCATTGGATAAGTGAAGTAGGCTGCCCTATTCTATTACCCTCTAAACCCCCGAAAGAATGACGTGGCTGTATCTACTACACGCTCTCGGATCCGTCAAGCAAACTATTTCCCACATCGACCAACAAAAAAATCCGAATCCCTGCCTGTTGAGCAAAAATTTTACGAGCATTTGGTCTATTCTAATAGAACTATTAGCTTCCACATCGATTGGATTTGGCAGAGCGTACTTCACTAAGTGCAGCATCAGGAAAATTCCCGCGCCTCTGTGCTCAGAGTGTTGCGCTTGCATCGAACGCAGGCACGCAGATGACACTTTTGGCACTCTAGCAGGTACGACCCTTGAACACGGTCGTACTTCTGGCAGCGTGTATTGATCCCAATCACCTTTTGCCAATCATGGTGCTTGCAATCCTGCTTATTGGTTTCTTCCCGTAGCCTGTGTTCTTCTTGCGGCCGGATGTCTTCTTGTTGTGTGGGTTCTTCTTGTCGCCCCTTATCACAGTGGGTGTGGGCAACTCGTCGAGTCTGTGTACTCAACATCGTGACTATCATCTCCCGTATAGATGTTCGGTATTCGCGTTTGGCGTGATGATCCATAGCAGCGGCAGGTTGATATGATATTCTCGGACTCAAGCGATGGTTTTTCTGTAGAACCGTGGTGGAAGTCTGAATTTCTGGTAGCTGATTTTGTTCGTTATATTGTTTTTCTTGTTTTTCTTGAAGCCAGGAGCAGCGGTATTTATCTATTGAGGTTTGCAGCTCTTTAATAAGTCTTTCAATCGCTGCAGGCGTGACTATTGTCGCATATCTCTGCATGTCTTTCTATACTTTTTCCATAGCGCTAAGACTGTCTAAGACATGTTGATTCACCCTCTCTTTTCTTGCGATTGACTTTGAGAATCCCCTGAGAGTGTGGCAGATCTTGTATCCGAAGAGAAAATTGAGCTTCGGTATAGCGTTTTCAATCCTGTCAGTTGTAGAGTATTAACAAGGATTCGAAGGAGGTCAAGACGTGATGTAGGTATAAGCAGGGTCATTACTTGATAACGTTGAACTGCTCGCTGCAAAATACGACGTGACAAAGTTTTTTTTTTTCAATATGTTCTCGATTCGTACATTAGCCCAGAACATGATTCTCTATCGTATCTGCGACATTGTCAATGATACGTGTTTAGGCCTCTTCCTTTGTTGGTACCGAAAGACCTTCAATTTTATTTCGCTATTTCTAAGCTATATCGAAGAGATGTGCGATCACCATATCGGCAACGACATAACCGCGATACTCCACTCTTTAGAGCCTATTGTTCTTGCATCGAACACAAGCACGCAAGTCGCATTGCCGGCATTCCAGCAAGTAAGTTCCTAGCGTGTGCGTACACAACTCACATCTCAAGCTCCCGGTTCTGACTGTCCTCCAACGATCGTGTTCACATTCATGGTTCCCTCGCAGCCGTTCGGCAGCTTGACGGATCTGAACATTACGCATGGCATGTTCGAGCTGGGGTTGACGATCCACTATTACCCCTGCTCGAGCAAGGAGGCGTTCCTCATCCCACTGGTCGCATGGACATCCTTTCCAAGGCACAGCACAAACGTAGCAGAACTCCGCGTTGCACAAACATCTAGTATTGTCAGTCTACCTTCCCACTAACGAACATTTTGTTTGACGAACGTCATGTGATTACATCCAACTTCTAACTCCACCAGCCTCTTACATTGATAGCATTGCTGGTACCCTGCCGCCGCGGCAGCTGCCATGAGACCTTCTAGAGCAGGATCCTCCGGACAATCGTTTTCATGTGCTGCCGATTTGCACACTTTGCAGGTCAACAGGTTACACTCCGGGCAAGTTGCCTTGTCGCCGTCAATGTGTTCTAGTGGTATAAATGCCGAACATCTCGTATCGTAGCAATAACTTCGCTCCAAGGTACCGAATTCGATAGCTTTTCGCTCAAATTTCACTACCAGGTCTTCTTCCAGGTACTTTCTGGCTATTGAGAGCGGTATATGCTCGCGGCAGCATCGTGGGGGATACAGTGATTCATCTTTCGTTGCCTGATCAAATAGCGTGCTAACGCACGCTTTGCAGTAATGGTCTCCACATGTAGCAAGCATCAGATCTTCCTCCTGTTTCTCTTCTCCGCATGCAACGCAATCGATGATGAATGCTGAACGTAAGGGATCGTCTGAGGTTGCGTCCGCAGTCTCGTTCTCCAAAACAACTGGCTTTCTCCTGAACCAGTCCCAACATACCCTAAACGCGGATCGGGATTCCGTTGATCCTTCTTCGGTGCTTTGCTCGTGGACAGATGGCTCATGATCGACTGGGTCCATAAGGGAAGCTGCGAACCAAGCGTCTGATAATCCTTTGCCAGTTCCGTTTCTTACATGAAGGATTTCATGCTTTGGGTCTTCGATAGCGGTGTCACGGAGTCGGACACGCAGTTCGTCAAAGCCAGGAGTAGCTGTAATGTGTGGAACTTGAAGCTGATCGTCTGGATCCTCAGCTTCAGCAACGCTCCTGCCAAAGCGCTGGTCAGAGATTATAGTAGCGCTAGTTCTCAATTCTTCAATATACAAGCTTATGGCAGTATTGACATCCGAGACGCCCTCACCTTGGGTGTCTTCTCTCCCCTTTAGGCTTTCATGGACATCAAAGAGATCTTGCAACTGTAGCATATGAATGAGATCTGCGGTTGCGTCGTCCATGATGTAGTGTTGGATATGGGACTCTGCATATCAAGACTCAGTATCTACATTCAGGTTGTAGCCTGTGATAGCAGCTGATCGACCTGGCGAAGTCGGAAATAAAGGTAAGATTGTGGTAAAAACCCTCGCTGAGATTCATGCAAGTTACCTTGACTGATCTACGCTCATTTTTAGAGTATGACCACAGCAAGAATATACGTATCTGAGCTGGGGTACCTTATCACTAAGTCTCACCCCCTAAAGTGCTGAGAACCACTGATGCTTTGTGTAAAAGCGTTTTCGGAGGGTTATGTTTCGGCGAAAAGGAGGCGAACTGGCAATATGTTGTGAGTCAAGCGTACTATGCTTACAGGGCTGGAAAGTAAGATTAAAGTTTGCTTTTCTTTTCACATTTTGGAACCGAACTGATAACCTTGAGTGTCCCTTTCACATGTTCTGTAGGATGGACCAGTTGACAAATTTCCAAAGAAAGGTCAGGGAAATTTTGTTGTTCAGAACATTCTCAACTACCCAATTTGCTTACCCGTAGAAAAACCAAGATGTCTGTGAAGCAAATAAAGCCGGCCAAGTCTACCAAGAGAGTCAGGGTTGTGAATAACCAAGTTTCAAAACGTGCTCCTCGCTAATTCCGTACCCCGGTAGAAGTTTTGGTCTTGAAGGTTCATTATAAAAGTCTTGCTTGTGCATCCTTTCAGGCATAAGAATTAAAGCCTGTGGATTTCATCTAAATGTCTTGCCATGGCAAGGTCCTTCAAAACTTTTCACCATCTTGCCAAGCCTGTGAGACAGCAATTGACAGGTGCGTTCGGTGTTAGTGAAGTCTAACATCATTTTTACACTGCATGAACCGTTATCATGGATGAGGGCTGGGCATATTTAGAACCAGACCAAACGCGCGCTTGACGAGTTTGCCGCCGCTTTATCGTCCACAGAGCCGGGTTTAGCAGTATCTATGACCAGAAGGAATCAATGGAAGCATATCTCTTACGCAAGCGACGTAAGCTGTCGCCGCCGGGCTTGAGAGAAGTCAAAAAATCCTCTACATGTGGTCAAGCCTTAGGTAATCATCTGGAAGACGAGTCAACGGAGGTCAAGCTCGCGACTCTCACTTCACTATATCCTTTCGTAGATCAAGAATCCTTACTGGAACTTCTAGTAGAGGCGAATGGCTCCGTCAATTCTGTTTGCCAAAATCTTGCCGCCTCGGATGAACCCGCGTCACCACGGAAAAGGTTTACAGCAGGCGTTGGACACCAGACTTCACTGGCCACGTTCCGAACCCTCAGCGGAGTTCATTTGGATTCTAATACTAAGAAACTGAAGGCAATGACACGAAAAGGCCAGACGCTCCATCTATATGCACCAGAGGATATTGCATCCTATACCCCATGTTCGATCATTCACAATTTTCTCCCCAAGGATGAAGCCGAAGTGCTGTTGAGAGAGCTCTTGGAAGAGGCGCCCACTTTTGAGAGACAAACATTTAAACTGTTTGATAATGTAGTCGAGAGCCCTCATTCTGCATGTTTCTATGTTGATAGCCTGGAGGAGCAACAAAGGCAGAAGACTGAATATTTGTACAATGGCAGCTACCTAAGTGTATGACTAGTTGGAAGATTGCCCAATGGACTAGTACCTATGCTGACTGCTGATATAATTCTCGCAGGATATCCGCCAGATCACGCCTCAGATGCGGAAGGTGTCATTGAAGGTACAGAACGCGGTCAATGCAGAGGTTGCCGAAAGGATTGAGCACCATTACCCCGATGGCAAGAAATTGAGGTACCAGTCTCCAGATCAATGGATACCAAACGCAGCCTTCGTGAATTGTTACAAAGGCGGTGGCGAAAGCGTAGGCTACCACTCGGACCAGCTTACGTACCTTGGTCCACGGGCAATCATTGGCAGTATAAGTCTAGGAGTTGCGAGAGAGTTTCGGGTCCGCAAGATCGTATCAAGGGATGACGATGAAGACGAAGGCGACAAGGCCAAACGCCAAGAGAATCTCCGAGCAGATGCCGAGGGCCAGATTGCCATACATCTACCTCACAATTCGCTTCTAGTGATGCATGCGGAGATGCAGGAAGAATGGAAGCACAGTATTCATCCGGCGCCGGCCATAGACCCCCATCCGATTGCGGGCAACAAACGTATCAATATCACCTATCGCTATTATCGCGAGAGCTTCCACCCTCGATACACACCACGGTGCAGATGTAATGTGGCGACCGTCCTGCGATGTGTACAGAGAAAGAAGGAGAATAGAGGACGCTACATGTGGATGTGCCATGTTGGAAATACTCCTGGCAAAGAAGGGTGAGTTTAGACCTATAAATTGTGATTTGGCCAACTGACCTTGTGTTGCAGCTGCACCTTCTTTCAATGGGCTGAATTTGACGACGATGGACAACCTCCTTGGGTCAGGAAGCAACATTCGCCATGATAGCTGACATGCTGATCAGTGTCTCCTCTGCTCTCGTGACATGTTCCTTTACTATGAACTCTTGAAGCAGTCTGTCATCCAAGCTATTAATGTTTCAGTTCCACCAAAAGCTCACACTGAAGCTGACAGTCAAGCTCCGCACATAGTGCCACCATCCCACCGGGATATACAGGCATTCTCCCTCACTGAGGATCGTCTCCACATACTTGGCCTCACGGAAGAGTGGAAACTTCACGTCCAACCCAGCTGATGGTGCTTCAACATCCACCTCGCTAGTATTACTCATGTCCACACCACCTTCTTCAATCCCCCGTGGATAAACCTTCTCACTCTCTGCGGGACTGTATAGCCTGATATACTTCTTCCCGACAACTTGACAGAGAATATTATGGTAAGGGTCAGTATGAAGTGGTGACACTGTACCCGCAGGCCCAAACCATGCATTTAGCAACGGGTCCTCTAGCTTCAACGCCTCCTTTGCCTCTTGTCCCGGTGGTAGCTCTGTGTAGCAGTGAATTGGGATCGAGATATCATTTCGCAGCGACGGAATCTGAGAGAACAGATCGTGCTGCGCCAGATAGCCAATCCCACTACCTTCCTCAACCTTCTCACTCAGCAGATACTTATCTATAAATTCTCTGAAAGTAATGATCGACTGGCCCCACCCCTCATCAGTGTAGCTCCTGCCCACTTCCACCGGGATCAGTCTTCTTCCCCCAAATGTTTTCTCTATCAAGTAAGCAGGACTGCTCCACGGCCGCTCGTGAAGCGCAGGCCAGTGCCCAAGACCGTCCTTCATTACGAGTGGTGCAGATCCTAATGCTAGATACTTCTCGAATCCATACATAGAACAATCAGAAATCGATCGAACAGGGTGATGTATTATGGGTATTGCGTGCTTCCCATTCAAATCCACAGGAAAAGCATCCTCAACCTTTCTCCGCTTCTTTTGCGGCAGCTGGTGCTCTTTTACATGGTCTTGCAAAGCCCCAATCAGGGTCTCAATCATCTCTCCTCTGCCTTCTGCACCAGCCATAATGATAGCCATATCTAGTATCCCGACTACTTCGCTGACCCATTCCTCGTCGGCCTTTTCATCCTTCTCTTCCCCTGGGCTATTTTCTCCATTCCTTTCGGGCTCTGTCAATCTTCCTTTGATCAATTTCACAGCTACAGCAATGCTTGAATCTGTATAGAGCCTGCGCCAACAGGCCGGGACAGAAGCAAAGGGGTAAGTGTGGAGCTTTGTATGTGCGAGAGTCCTAAGCGCGTCCGGCTTGGTAGAAAGAAGGAAGAGGACGGATTGAGGACAATCTTTGATAGGATCACTGTCGTTAGGATGCGCGAGCGTATGCAAAATCTTGCTTAGCAATGCTAACATGTTCGTTGAAGGTTGGAACGGGGAAGATGATGACACGAGATACAATTCATAGGCCTTTACATTTTATTCCACTGGCTAAGGAACCTTGAAGGAATACTCCAATCTGTTTGTATCCACAAAACCAAACCGAAATATGAAGCGATGCTGGAAGTTTACTTTCGCGGTAGCGCTTAATAAGGTAAGCGGCGCTAGTACGTATTAGATCGCGGAACAATTTCTACTAGGTAAGCTTTTGTTGGAAAAGTCTCCGCTGAAAGCTGACATGGTCTGCTGTTAATCTTGCCATGAAACGCGTGTTGTATACCAGCAAGAGCTTATTATAAAATGTACTTCTATTATAAATCGTGTCTTTTGTTTGCGATGCCTCGATCCTTCAAACTAAGACGTGACATCATTTATTCTGACTCTTGTTCTTCTCGAGCTTGCCTTTCCCACATTTCTCGGTTTTACCAACCAATTTACCAAGCCGGGTTCACCGATTCGAAGCACAAGGGTTCCTCAGTTCCTTGAACAATGGGCAGCTGCTTGTAGAAACGCTCGTGATGAGTCTCAACCCTTTTTCCAGATGGATATAACAAACGAGAAAACGAGAACTCTGCTGTGCCAAATATCAAATTGACGAGCTGGATGCATGGCCTTCTTACATAGGGTCAGCATATTGCTCTGCTCATTGCAGTGACGATGTCCAAAGTTCTAAGGGTGGATCGTATAAAATCAAACAGAAGCCCACCTAAACCTGCACATGCCTTTTAAGGCTTTGAATTGAGAGTGAGCAGGCCCAGTTTCCCAAGTCGATAATCTCGAAACCATCGACTGTTCCAGGGGAGACGTAGCAACCTGCTTGAAGGCAGAAATGTCATGCTATAAAGTTTGATTACTTGCTGATTACAATATCAGTGTTCTACGGATGCAGGCGCTGACCAAGTCTACTAATTTTGATCACTTAAACTACTATCTTTCTTTTAGATCTATTAGAGTCCTATCATGCCCGACAAACCAGACCGAGTGTAAGCTAACTGGATTCGAAAACCAAAGGGCAGATTTTGTGACATTGCTCTTGATGCAGCCTCGGTCCAACATTCACCCAGTGCAGCTCTTAGACCTCTTGCAACTAACGTTCAATGTTCCAATGGTACTATGTTCATTGTTCAATGAATGTAGTCGAACCCGCTGCACTTCAATGAAATATGGGACTATCTGGTGTCTCTTCCATTGCGTTTGGTTTGTGAATAGTATTCACTACGCTAAGACCGGTCATTGAGTACTGTATATACCGTGGATTCCCCTTTCTCCTTTCCATCTCGACAAGTCATCCTCTTTTCAATATATATTGCTGATAACTAGCTAGAACCTGGTAGCATAACACCATCTAGTATATGCTGGCTGGATATTTTAACATATATGATGTGTCAACTGCATACTGTTCCCACTATATTGATTATGGTGTTTCCCAGTTGTACCATGTTGATGAAACATTTCCACTGCGGTTCTTGGTTCTACTATACGTGTGGCGTTCCTTGGAAAGGCTGTGGGTGCCCATAATGGGCTGAGGGACGTCTCCTTGAGGATCGTTGGCCGAGAACAATTCAAGGACCTCTCAGACAGAATGTACAGGTTCGACAGGTTGTCATACGGTGCCGTGGCCCCCATGAACTGTTTGAAATCTTCTAACGCTTCGAACGGGTTATCATACATGACTTTCGCATAACATCAAAACCTCTTTCACCACAGGAATTATGGTTGACTAGAAAATTAGAACCCCAAGTCCGCAAGGTAGCTTTAGATTCAAAAAGACGATGTGGTGAGACAGATTGTCGAGCTACGGATGGCAACGCGGATGATTTGGAGCGTGAAATTGCTGTAAGTGAGGAGATGGTTCAGAAGAGGAGAAGGCTTAAGTGGAGAGGAAAATTGGAAAATTTCAAAGACAGGTGACGAACAAAATGAGCAAAGCAGAGCGTGAAATGAATATAAACGGCGTCTGTAAAATCTCATTAGAGCGCTGGAGCAAGGACAATCGTTGAATGCTTGGGACCAGCATGCGATGGGCCAAGCTTTGAAAGAATACAAACTGTCAACGATAATATAGAAAATAGAAACGACAACAATGCCCCAGCCTACACATGTCGGTAGTAAAGCTATACGCGGCACCAGCTGATATGGCTTGTTCGTGAAAGGGCTTTATGACGCCCGTAGAAAGAGATGCTTGTCGAGAAGGTAAACAAGGGGGCGAATTCTGATGACGAAGAACCAGACGACCAAAGTCTGAACACTGAGAATGCCAATGAACAAAATAACCTTATGCTGCTCTTCTACTGAAGAACCTGACGAAAAGTCTGAAGGGGGCCCGTGCCAATATGAACATTTTCCACGAAGTTCACAAAAGTGCCGAGGACGATGGATTTGACTGTCAACCCAATCATTATGTTTCAATTTCCCGACGGGGCCACAAGACACCTAGGAAACATCTCTATCTTTGATCCAGGACTCCATGAAAATTAAGTTCTATAAGTATTAGTTTTTCAAAACCGATGACAATAAAAGTAATCAATTCACAATATCCCCAACGACCCGTCTGGATTCTGAAAGAGCTCTCGATATACCTGGACATAGGTGGATCTAGAAGAAAGTGACGAAAGCTGCTCAAGCGATGTAGTCTTTCTATTATATATCTTTTTCTCGACGATTATATAACGAACAAAACCTCCACCAACACGAACTGAAAGGCCTCGCAAGTTTGAGATGTCTCTGGAAGGCGATATCACTCAAAGCATGTCGATTCATGGGACGCACCGACAAATCCACGCTGGGGCCGCGCCTGTACTGAAATCAGAACAAACTATAATGCTCCATGCTGGCTACATTCCCGGCCTAGAGCACATTACCTGCATATTGCTGGGATTGAGAAAGCCGACGGGCAGGATCTGGGGAAGCGCTCTGGTGCTTTGCTGGGATCCTTGGATTAGCAAGTGGTAGCAGTGCGGAGAAAGCTTTCGGTCGCACTGATGTTAGGTACGACGCATCTCCTACTTTCAACACTCATAATCTTCCGATTGCTCTGCCGTCTCTAGAGAGAAGAGAACGAAAGCTTTAGCAGACAATACAAATCCAAAAATCGACCATTTCCCCCATTAATCTCATCCTATTGTGAAGAAGTCAGAGTCTGGGTAGGTAGGAACTATCACTGGCAATGAGAGAAGCTGACGGACGAGTTTCTGAGATGGAATCCTTTGGGGAACATTGAGTTTACTTACAATTGCTTCTCGAGAGAGCTGCAGACATATGTGTCGAATAGTGCTCCAACCAGTGCTCCAACCAGTGCTCCAAACAGCGCTTGGCACATGCTTCACACCCCAACAGCACTGAATACTTCGTACCCCAGTACTAAAATGCTCCCTATATGTTCACCCCGCCCCACCCCACCCCTTAGCCCATCAATAGCATATCTCCATCGCTGTGAATTCCGCATCGTCATCCTTGCAGTCATGGGCATCTCGTCCCGGAGAACCAACTTAATCTCCCTCGGTCAAACCTCAAGCCACCCATCCCGGTAGAACTGAATTGGGTTTCGGGTTGGGTGACCATGGATCAAACCCTCACCAACCCAACAGGTGGCGTAGAGTACATGTGAATGTGGTTCAAGTCATGAACAACAAACGACATCTGTTAATAATAAAAAGGTGTTCTTCTCGCGATTGAAATACAGTGTTATCGATATTGTAGGTTATTGCAAGGAGAAGGAGAGGAAAATGCACATCTGTAGTGGAAAAGTCAAAGGACATAATTACAAAAATTACCAAAAAATTTAGACTAGTCTGTACGAGGATCGAACTCGCGACCTCTACACTGGGTTAGATGGAAGTATTCGATGAGAAGGTGTTGAAAACATACTGGCGTGCCATATTTGGGAGATATTAGCACCACGCTCTAAACCAGCTGAGCTAACAGACTTAGGAATTAAAAATAGAATATTAGATTATATAAATAAAATTTTACGTAACGCGTTAGCTCATAATTTAGACAGTCACTTCATCTACAATTCTTTGCTTTACGATACTCTCTCGCACAGTGGGCGAGCCAGAAATGCCCTTACGTGCGAACCAAAGCGACCAATCTACTGGTAATCTTGACCACCGAACCTTTAAGCATTTCCGGGATTGCCTTTTTGCGACGCGACGATCAAAGGATTTAAGATTCAGAAGAGGTACGGATACTGTATACTATAAAATACTATTAAAACATTGGATCTTCGACTTCTAGAATTGTTACTCTCTAGTCCTCTACTATCTCGATGTAAGTCCAGATTGAAGTTGTTAAGAACGCTTGCGGAGGTACAGCGGCGATGGAAGATAACGACATCTGGGGTCTGGTCTGGTAGATGTACAAGAGGAAGATGGCCATACGATAGTGACATCTTGAGTGTAAAGCGCACACGGTTCGGTTGGGGAAAGCTGTGGCCTTAAGATTCCTATCGTTATGGAGACAGTATAAGTTATCCAATCTCCTTCGACTGCATACTAGTAATATATTTATCGCGTGCAACGACTTTGATATCTTCATCTATTAGATGAACGCACATCTACTGCTCGAACCTTCCAATGAGAACAAAACTGTCTACACAACGTCGAATTCCTTGCCGGTGGCGGAGTCTCCTTCGCAAAGATTTTTACAAAAAGACCTCGATCCGTAATCCAGCTTTCTTGATTAAGTAGGGGTGTCCCCGCTTTGGTAATTCTGGCAGTTTCATCTTGAGAGCAAAGGTCGGCTGAAGGTTTCCACATAATACAAAGTTATATCCATAACTAATACGTTGTTTGAGTCTTTCGAAGAGAGTCACTTGAGGCTGGGTTTGAGGTTATGTTCTTTGTAATTAAGGTAATATCTTGGCTGTGAGAATATTATCACATAGGAAATCTGACCCGTGCGACGCAATGCTGTTGGTTAGACTGGAGTCTCACCAATGATTGCATACTCACAAGCGTAAGCTTTATTTGCAGAGACACTTATATACTCGACGCCTGTATCGGTCAGAGCCAGATGCAGAGTTGCCGGAACGTGTTTAGGAAATAGCACTCGATAAAATCGTAGTTGGCACCACGCTTTCGCCCGGAATCGCCATCCTCGGTGTGGAGACGTTTAATTATATTGCTTCTGGCGTTGCATTTTCTGATACCTGAGGCAACGCCAGTCCTCCGAGACATCCGTCCTGATCAGAGTATCTACTATCTCCGAAGCTATAACAATACAACCAGATATATTATTCCGCAGTCAACATTTACCAGTCAAGACGAATCCAAGTCCCGCTCATTAAAATGAACTAGCATGATGTCTTGACGAGACCTGGAAATACAACAGAACGCAAAAGCAAGAAAGGACCAATATACTATTACAAGGCGTGCTGTATTCTCCGACAGACCTTACAAAGTCATATCGCCAGATTCCTCTAACCTTTATATGTGCACGCCTATTAACAGAAGTATAATACCTAAGGCGCCGTAAAAATGATCAAATTCCAGTGTCGTGATCAGTAACCTGGGGGTGCTTGAGGGTGTTGTTGAGCAAGATCCATTAAGGGGTATTCAGCTGGGGACTCCACTAAAATGTTGCCAGAAGGATGTCTTGTCTTGAAATTGAACTTCCTGATATCTTGAAGAGCACTCCGAACGGTTACAAACGTATTGTTCGGATTGAAATCTCCCGGGGCTACCTTCACCACCTTGTAATATTGTCTGAGCCGAAGTTGAAATACATGTTCCATGCCCTTTGCACGCTTCGATATTAGTTTATGGACCTCATCCATGGGCCTAAAATGCCGACTTACTGATCTCGAGGTGAAAATACTCAAGCAAGGACGGAATCGAAATGGTGACAGCTACGATTTGCCCGAAGCCTCACGTCGATTTGTCTATAGCCCCAGCCTCCATAAAAGCTAGAGGATCAATAAAACCGAACGCAAACCAGACAATATAGCTGCACCACATCAAGGAAATCATCACTCCAAGAAACCTCCTACTTCTTCGCCAGTTCTTAAGTCGTGCGAAACGAACCAAGAAATTTTGAACGAAGGGTACTTCAGCGACCCCACATTGATCGAGCAGCGTCGGTCCGAATACAAAAGCCGAAGAGACAAAATATTCCACTACAATGGTAGATATGTCACCCAGACTAAAGTTCTGACTATTGTCACACCAGGCGGATGGGTTGATACCACCACATGAGCCGATGCGGGGGTTAGTTGTGGAGGGCAGGCCAGACCCATTGGGATCAATGTACATTTTCCTTCAAATTTATTGACGCTTCCGTACGTTGCGGCCAAAAGTGCAACCGCGTAAGCAGAAAGCGTGGATAGATACCAAGATCTTATCCTGGCACGGCGTAGACACAAAACTGTGGTAGAGACTCATGGATGGCTGTGATGCGAATGAACTCATACTTTGTGAAAAGCTGTCTCAGATTACTTACACCTAGCGAGCTAGCTGGTGCCAATATTTGCGCCGCGATCTCGACAGCTTTGGCAAAAAAAACATTGAGCTTTCTGAAACTCCACTAATGCTGATAGGAGGGGAATTGCATGATGTTTTAGGCTGTCCTGAATTTTCTTGGCTCTGGTTCTGGCTTTGACTCGTCCATGGGAAAACCAGAAGATCGTAATACATATATAATATGTCCAAAAGCTGTAAAGTTCCAGCAGTATGAAGGCAAGGAGTGCAAGCAAAATTGCATCCAATAAGACACGTAGACCTAGACGGAAAGAAGTCAGCAGTTGAGGAAGGAACTTCGCTTTCCACCTGATCATACCCCTATACTGCCAATATCGGCGTTCAGAGATATCGATGAGGGCCCACATATATCTAAGAAACAACTGTCTGTGTCTTTGGGGTTGTGATATATATCGTTGGTCCCATAGCAGTAGTACTTGGCTGGTCAGAGCTTCGACCACAATTTGTCTCTGTCCCCACACAGTAATCAGAAAGGCAGCCTTGAATGCTTGTAATCACATCTCGTGCACTGTCGTTTGCGATGATATTATAATCAGCTGCGTAAGGACCATCATACTTTACAGTCAGGTCATTCAAGGACGTTGCTTGAGATATGATCGGATACGACAGGCAATTTGCCAATGTCGCCGCATTTTCCATTACCTGGGCGATATTCCTGCATGCAGCGTGGCAGTCATGACTTCCATTCGACGACAAGCAACCTTTTGGGAAAATATAGAGTAGCTGTTCGATCGGTAGTAAATCATATGATAATACATACGACAACCTATTCTCAAGTCCGCCAGATTGGCCACCGCCATAGTCGTAGAGACTTGACACACGAATCGACATGGCCAAGAAAGTGAGTACCTGCGAATCTGGTGTTCTAGGAGCGCTATGCTGCTAATAAGAGGATAGATGATTGGCGTGTGTGAAAAAGGAAGAGGGCAATATAAATTTTGCTACAGGTCACAAACTTTGGGGGCAACTCACGGGGTATGCGTGTAGAATAGTAAACTTGATGTAGGGGTAATGGTACTGCCTAGGCATATAATATTTAGGAAAGGGACGGTAGACCTTCGTGGTTGAAAGGGATTTCAATACAGCGATGCACAGATTTCCCTTCGTCAGGCAGGGTTTTCAATCCTTCGGTAATGAAGCTTGACTCGGTTGTTTCGTCACAAAGCTGGAGGATCTACTCTAGCTGCAATTAATCTTTTGCCCTCATTTGGTGCAACTGTGCTGTTAATTCCCTGAGGTAATCTACATGACGTAGCTTCGCTCTCTGCGTCCACTGTCCAAGATCTAAGTTGTTAGAGAAGAGATGATGTTGTTTACGCCGTTCACATTCTTTCACCAGAGTAAGGTTGATTTGCATAATTTGGCCGAAATGAGCTTTTCCAGGTTGTAGGGCCGGACTCACCACAGTTGCATTACCCAGAACAGCTACGATGTCGTGGGTAACGATTCCAGCAAAGGTGAAGAAACGGTTCCAACGCTTGTTCCAGGGTCAGCAGAGCTCTTTGGTTTCGTGACGTTCACTCTACATCTGACCTTTGTGTTCAAGAGTTATTCCCATCAAGGTCCAGCTTGACTGGAGGCTATCGGCAAGCGAAGGTGGCTAGCCGGCTTGGCTCGGCCAATGCCGACCGCTAGAGAACAAGGAGATTAAGCAGGGAAAAGGGGATAAATAGGCCGTTTCCCCTTCTGTTTCCCCCATCATCTCTTCCTGTTTCTCCATCCCTTAGGATTCAGCCAGAAACGCGCTTTTGCCCCACCCACCCACTCCATAGACTCAGTCGCTTAGATAGAGGGAGTGCTTGGCACCTCAGGGCGGCTTCCGGGGCAAATTTTAGCCCTGGAGACCGCCAGGGGCCGCCGGGTTTGCCCAAACACATATAATATATATTCGTTCAAACGGAGGCGATGCCCGATAGGTCTGATCCTCCTCTTCAAGACCCCTGGACTACCCGAGATTCCAACCGCATCCTCTTCACAATTCTCTCCACAAATACTCCCAACAAACCTGCTCTCCCTACCGAGTTGATCCTCCAGATCCTCTCTCACCCTTCTCGATGGCTACTGACCACCTCCGTCTACCTCTCCACTCCTGCCCGCGTCTCGAGTTCCGAATCCGAACGAGCCATTGTACACACTCCTCCGATATCCAAACATCAGCTACCTCTTATTCGGCGTGTCGTGTTTACATATAGCAGCAAAGACCAAGGCTGGAGCTCGTATTCATCAGACCATGGCACTTATAGAAATTCTTGGACATGGTTCGAGGCTGGGTTGAGGAAACACGCCGAAGAGGAGAAAGAAAAGGTGTCATTGACGGATCAAATGCAGCATAGACATCGGTTGCATTGCAACAGGCATGCTGGTTGGGAGACCGAGGATTATCAATTCGTGGTTGAAGGGGATCACCCACTCTTGAAGAATATGCAAGTGGGTGACGAAGTGGTGCTGTGGGCTATGGCAAAATTCGGAGGCTGGGAGAATTTTGTGCAGGGGGCGGCCATCCAGATCTGGACCATGGATGATTTGAGTGATGTGTAAAGAGGATACGCTTCCACGTTAATGCGTCTCCTACAAGACATAGCAACCACGCTGGAGAATGGGAACGAAGGGCTTTCGACGACGAATCTTTGGACGGACAGAATACTCACACCGTCACCAGTCATCCAGAAATTGGACCGTGAATCACCAAAGAAACCATACCGAACGGCTAGGAGTAGTCCAACTTATAAGCCCGGCAAACACTCCTCGCAAACAACCTTGGACCCAGATACCCCCATCCATAGAGTCCAACATCGACCATCTCAGGGTAAGAGATGCTTGAGATTATATTCTACAAACAACGCCAAGATCGCTGCGGAACACGTTCCAGGATTTCGGAGTCATCTGGCATAGTCTTCCCCACTACGTATTCACTCTGAACGTGGATCGCCGCCTTCCTGTCAACCATGGTCATCAGTCCAAGCGGCTACACATTTTGCGACTCGAGCTGAACACTTGTGTTCTGACACGCTGTCAATATCTCACATTGACTGCCGGCTCGTGCATAAAGCAACGCCCTGCTTCTGGATCAGGATTCAATCCCAGATCTTAGAACCCACGGCTCTGCCAGAGCGTTGTAACAAGGAAGAAGCGCAAGTCTGGAAACCAACATGCTATACCACCAGTAAGAAACACAACAAAAAGACGCAGACCGAACCACTGATAGCCTCTCTTCTCCCGGGCATTCACGATATACGCTAAGAACACTCGCAAGGCCCAAACCTTCTTATACACACTTGACAAGTATATCTAGACCATCACCACGAAGCAAACGAATGGATGTTCTCTGGTTGTTTTCGAAGATGCTTAGAAACCAAGGGCTATAGGAGAATATGTATATAGATAGGACATCTACAATGAATATACTTTCTGTAACCCTCACCCTTACCCCATTCCCTCTCCTCCCCCCCCCCTCTCTCCCACCTCTCCCTTACCCCAACCTTACCTTCCACACCACAACATCCCTCTCTCAGCCGCCTACCCATCGCTCCTCACCAAGCTCAGCCCGTCCTCCGCCAACGCTCCACTCTCAACGCAGCCACAGTCGACAGCTCTGCATATAGATCCTCCACGGTGAAAAAGCCCAAGATCATTAGGGAGGCTGACGACGACGTCATTGAGCGGATGGGGAAATTTTGAACGAGGTTATCAAGGTGGCTTTTGGATAAAGGTTTAGTGGAAGGGATGATTTCTCTTGCTAACGGATTTATATAGAGACAAATTGGAAGGAAGCGCGGTAGGTGGATCCAACTTTAAGCCACCCCAGTCCCCAAGACGGGAAATCTCTACAGTTACATGCACTTAGTTGTACAGGAGCGTTTGAGATAAGAGGCCCTAACTCAGCCGTCCTCAAACCCGGAGCTAGTGGTGCTGCTGGGGGTTTCTGGACTGAGCGATGCGAGTGCGGATGCGTGGTAAAGGAGCGAGGAATGGAGGATGGGGGGGTGCAGGAAGATATCGGGATTTCCTGGGCTTGAGATGTGTGATGGGGATGGCGGATGAGGGATTGAGGTGGGCCAGAAGGGGGGTCGTGGAGTTGGAAGACTGGATGGTTCGCTTCGCACTGATAAGTAGGCTGCGCCGGTGATGCTTGGATTCTGCAGTCGTGGGTTTGGGGGATGATGAGGAGTGGGGTCAGCGAATGGTTTTCCGAATGGCGACGCTGGTTCCCGAATTCAGATGCTTGATGTAGCTCTGGATTAAGAAACGATGAAGGAGGGGGGTGCATGGCGATAGCACAAGGTATGTTGTCGACGCGCCATCACAATCGATTACGTCTCCTTCTCATGATAAACAATGTTTCTGATTGTCTCCCAGATGTATGATCGCCTTTTCCTTGAAGATAGTGGAAACTGTAGCCACAATGGCAAGAGTTGGCGCACCACTCATGAATTCCTGCGGCAGGCGGATCGAGGAGCAAGGATAGTCTCCAGCGCGCGGGTAGGCGCTTGAGGCATTGATGCACTTGGGAAAAGTTGCTTCGGAATCGGCAAGGAGCAGATCGGAAGGGAGGAGGGGGAGGGAGATTGGGGGAAGCGGTATGCCATGCTCTCGGTGGGAAGACCCGACACTGTTGGTTGGGACTGTTGTGCATACCAGGGATTCTTCTTTCCATGTGGACTTTCAAGTCTATGACGACTACCAGGACAAACAGGATGATGCAAGGTTGAGGTATCTTTTAAATAAGAAATCTGATTCGGTGGTGTGGAGCAAGAATTTCTGCTGTTATCACCGAAGACCAGCGAGGGGAAGCATTCTTTTCTTGATAACCAAGAAGCAGCAGATGCTCGGCTGAGTTTGGAGTATCCCAGGCACTCAACGGCTCTTGTTATATATGCGAGCCAAGTATTTTCATCCACGCTGCGTCTGAGAATTAGGAGAACCTATCATGTTGGACGGGGAATATTCTGAATGCCGGAAACGGAAGGAAAATATGGGGGTTTTTACCTCGAGTCCGTAGTCCGTACTTTTTCATCCATATCCTGCCATACAGTAACTCCATTCACGTTTCTCAAATTGCTTCTGCATCCTGGCCGTCTAGGACGCAGATAATCTGCATGCGTCAGTCGGCTTTACATCCTGGAGGCAGCGTGCTGTCAAAGGCTTTGAATGATCGGTTTCCGGACGCATACTCTACGGGGGGGGTGATCATTCTGGACACAAGTGGATTGTTTTGACGGAACGATGCTTTTTCGGCCCATCCCAGGCTATCAGCCCAGAGGTGTCCACTTGTCCGTGAAGGAGTGGCGTTTGATGAAGCTGTGGGCCATTGTCAGCTCTTTATCATTCACTCATCTACTCCGTAGTTATATCCACATCTGCAAGCCAAAGAGTCAGCGGGAGAAGACTGCTCATCCTTGTTTGGGATGCTTGCCAGTGCGTGGGGGTGGAGGCTGCGCGAAAGCAGCTGAAACGCAGACTGCATCTATGCAAGCCTCCTAATGCCAGATACTGCGGACGAAGATGATCGTCAAACGCCGACAAACTTTGTTCCGCCTCCGGCCATGTATTCCGTACCTTCTCCACGAAGCATGCGACATCAGGTACTCGTACATATTGTTCTGACGGTGGAGCTCATGCTTTGATAATGACAGTTCATGCCTGGAAGCGCAAAAGGTCTCACGGGCATGATTTCATTCATGCAGCTTGTAAATCGTATCAACAATTGACCTGCAAGCCGGCATTTCATCGCGGTAAGGTATTTTCCCCCGTTGAACCCAAACACAGCAAAACACCTGGGGAAGAAATCCGGCCAATCATCGATGAAGTTGGAGTTGAGTTCGAACGGTTGTTGCATATGGTAATGGGGGGGTAGCGGAGGCTTTGAAAAGGGTCTGAGCGTGCGTGTCCCAAGTTTCTCACATTCCGCAATGGTGACACGACGCCAACGGAGAAGGTGATCCGAGAGACTGCAGCAAAGCGAACGCTCGCTGTCGCCGGTCGATCCCCGCCACTCTCCTGCCTCTCAAATCACTACGGAATACATTAATACCATACCTACGTTAGATACCTAGGTACTTTAAATACCTACCTACTCTAGATACCTTAGCACAGCGCCCCGAGGCGGTGGAGAGTGAAGAACCCCCCCACCTGGAACTGTCACCCCAATGGAGATGGCCGTCTTTTGTCTTTTGGGAAGTTTGGTACCGCATCTTTAGCGCCCGCCAACTTTCCGCCTTCAGTAACTGCATATGGTTAGAAAAAGTGGGGTCTCTGGCGTCACTTTCGATGTTTGGGATGTTTTGCGCGATCCACTTTTGGGGTTTTTGCTTGCGACGCCCAGCCGCGCCGTGAAGTGAGTGCCGTATGAACGGTCTGTGTGTTTGCCCACAACAGCATGCTTACATTTTGAAAACAGTTGCTTTGCATTCATTTGCTCACCAGAAGGTGGATTCCCATCTTTGACACTATCTCTGCTCGCCTCTAAAGGAAGAAGGAAAGGGGAATGAATGTGGTCTTGGTTCTCATGTACCGGAACAATGGCAGACAAGGCAATTGCCGCGGGCTAGGGAATCGTTGCCAACTGAAGTGGAACGACCGACAGATGCATCATCAGGTACATATGGCCGCTTAGACGAGCACTTGCATCCCCCGTATGTATTACCACGTTGGCTGCAGGGCAGAATCTAATCCCGTTCTCTAGACTTGAGGCATTTATCACACCATCAGGACTGTGATTGACATTAAGATTGTTCTGTGCGGTAGAATAAGCTGCAATGTTGACACTGGTTCGCAGGGACAACAATCTCGATTCTCGGTTTGCGTAACCTTCGGTTATGCACCCCAAACTTTGGAGGGGTGGAGGGGTAATACTGTACTAGAATATCCGTACTTACCTTAGAACTACTTTGATGTTGGTGTTCGGTCGGTCCAACAAATCAATCCACAGAGATCTCCCGATCCGCCCTCGTTGTGCAAACGCAATCAGGAATCTAACCGAGAACAGACTGGATCCACGCTGGCAATCGTCGATACTCTCGACTGTAGCTATCGTCGTGGCCTCTTCTCTCCTCGCGTTAAAATAGTCCCCAACGAGAGGTTGAGAAACAGGTAGGGAGGTGGGCGGCAGCTGATGCTTAACGTCCCTAGTCAATTCTTCTGACTTATCGGACGAGTAGTCGTCGTTGCTGGCATCTGACGGGTCTTGTGCAAGGTACGAGCTTACGAGTCTGGACCAATATGAACTCGTGCTCTTTCTGCACTATGATGCTGCCGGACATGAGGTGAAACCACAGGAACCCACGGATATCACGGTGATGGAAGTAGCATGAACGCAGATAAGGTAGATGACGAGTTTACCCTTGGGAGATTCGTTGAAAGCTAAAAGCCCCGGCTTGACGCTGCACTTGGCTCCGCTTGGCAATCTGGCGATATTAAATTAATCAATCAAAACCATCCAATAATTGTGAAACGAATGTTGTTCGTCCATACCAATGATGGCTGCTGGCTTTGATCAGGCATTCTCGGCACTGCACTGTGTACGGATCCTCGATGATGCGATGACTTGCTTTACTCGAAACCGCAAGGACAAGCATGACTACGATCATGTTGCGACCCACTGAAAAACTCGAAAATTGAATATCCCTCATATCTATTCCCAGCAATGAGTGCTTGCCTGATTCCCGAGAAGCCTTCTGTGACACGTTGACGGCGGTCTACGGTACCATGGAACCAAGAGGCAATAACAATCCATCAACGCCATCCTCTTTCCCCCAATAGAGTGCCGTACAGGACGGTCGTAGCTCTCCCTTGGATGATTCTGCTAGTGCCGTTGATTTCCCCTCACCCCACGTCCATGTTCGGACAAGAGCGGACAACGATGCACGAAAGACGCGAAGACAGAGAGCGACGGACTTGACGGAGTCTGTACTGGCGCCCATGATCCCTGCGCCGGGGGCTAACTGTAACGGATTGGTTGTGCATTGCATTTTGTCGCACTGAGCCGTCTTTCTCTGAACAATAAGAGGGGATGATCCCTGCCGCCATCTTCGGCTGTGTCTTGGCGGGCCACTTGTCCCAGAATCACCTAGCTCTCCAGTAGGCAATAATGGTGCGGCACACCTCCCCTGCTCATCTGCTAACCTGCTTTTGCCCTCATGATCAATCATTCGCTGGGGACAAGTAGTGCCTGCGCAGAGTATGCCCCCCCCCAATGTCTGCATTCCACTTTTATGATGCATGAGGAATAATAATAATAATAATAATATAGAAGCCTGTCGTTTGCCTTCAATTCCTGGTGTTTCGTTCTGCTTCATGCCTTCAACAGCCAAGAGAATGAAACAGCACCCTTTCAACCCTTCTCTCCTCTTCAGCATCAACCATCTTTCAGATCGGTAACTTACTTGACATTTACTTGTAATATTGACCCATATCTATCTTACCTCTGTACCACCGAAAACCTACCTTCCTTGACTTACATCCACTCAGACCTCCACTGTCTATCCCCATTACTCTCAGTCTTCGTCCTTGTCACGCTCGCCCTCCGTCCTTCATCCACAATCCTTTGGCAACTGGTCCTGGTTGATCACTGTCGTCTGCTGTCCCTCCGAGAACACTCGACGACAAGCATCTTGCCTACGATGACCATGGACTCGAAGTGGTCTCCAGACTACTGCCTGGCCTGTGATCGACAAACTTCGGGTGGTGCCTACTGCTCTCAAGCCTGCCGCCTCGCCGAGCTGGAAACCTCGTACGGGTCAGAACCCTCCTCACCCACAACGTCAAGCCTGCCTCCATTCTGGGCGTCTGTAAACCAAAGCTCGGGCTCGGGCTTCTACCTTCAACCAGCTTTCGACTTTGCCGCGTACAGGCCGTCGAGCGTTTCACCGTCACAAGCAGCGCTGCGAGAAGCCTCTGCCGCCCAGATGCCCCGCTTCACGAGTTCTTTTCAAACCGTCACACCATCGGTTCCTTTCTCGTCGACAACGCGGGCGCTCACACCTTCTTCGTCTCGGTCGTCTCTCAGCTCCATATCGAGCAATTCCTCCACGAGTGGCTGCCTCTCAGCTCAGGCTCTGAGCGAGCTTCGCAGCTACTCCAATTCCTTTGATGTCATCAGGAATTGGAAGAGACGGATGAATTCGATATGACCATGACATCCTCTGCTGTTCTCGCAAACTCGACATCCTCTACTATTCGACAATCATGCATTAGGAACACAGGCGTTTTCATCATACCCGGTCGTGCAGTTCGTTATCTACATATGCCAATCGTTTGTCCGCCTTCGAATTCAGAACATCAAGAACCACCGCCTTCCACTCCACCCTACGTTTTCGGACCTTTTCCTTTTCTGTACAGTACCACCAAAAGCATATGAGGGGATTTTTGATTGTATGGATACGGTGTTTACAGGCTACGGCAGGACTGTCGGTCTTTGGTAGCGTGGTCGTTCGGACGGGAGGAGCAGGAATATCCCAAGGGTTTTTTCACCAGCGTTGTAGAATGGACCTGAACCATTTGCATATAGCGAGAGGACTTGAGCGTTTAGGATGGGTATCAACCGGAGGGGGTTGGGCAGGGGCTGCCACTTGGGTGGGAAGCAACATTTCTTCAATTTTGGATGCACCAGATAGAGATTCACACCAATCAACTCTTACCAAAACTGTCATCTCACACCAAACCAACTATAATGTCCTCAACCTCCAAAAGAAAAACAAACCACCCATCCCCATCTCACTTCATCCCATCCCCATCTCACTTCATCCCATCCCAACCCCCCCGCCCGCTCCTCTTGACATTTTACCCACCCCTCGTCTCCCTTCCCCTCCGCCTCCGTACCGCAAAACCTAATCGCTCCCTTCCGATCCCCATCCCACGCCTAACCGCCAAAAGTCCGAAAAAATCTCGCCCCAAAAAACCCCCCCCTTTGGTTGCCGCAAAGACCTTGCCTATCCCGGCCGGTATCCCGCTCTTGCTTCCTACGATCATCCCCGCAACAAATGGGTTGACGGATACACTTTTTGATACTTTCTCTACTGTACCTTACTTTGTAAACTCCGAGGCCTTTTAGGTTCACGCTACGTTGAATCTTACTTTTTGGAAACCAGACCTTCGAGACGAATAATATTGGAGACTACGGTGCCTCAGGTCATGTAACTTAAGAATTACGCCTGCGTGATGCCGCCGCTCCGGGGCCTAAGGTGCTTTTCGCTCCAAAGGGCATGATGATATTGGGGGGCCATTTCCCTCAGCTGCAGGGGTTCCCAGATCTACGATCTGAGAGGATCGTTCCCGCGCGATGGAAAATCATTTTTTTGTGGCTGGGCTCTTTTTGGTGGGTGGCTTGAAGTGATTACGGATGTGATTTGTGAATGGCGAATGCGAGCTTTGCCGAAGCAGTTGCGTCACGACCGTTCCCTTGGGCAAAATTGTGGACTAAAGAGTATTATTATTTTGATGATGAAAAGACTTTCCCCCCCATCAATATGAGACCTAATCATACGCAACGCAACCGCAAGTGTCTCCACCTCAAAAACCTTGTCTGTGCTTTTCCGCCCCGTTGTTGCTCTGCGGGTTGCTTCCATTCCAATCGGCGGTTTTGGGGCACGGGTCCCTGCAGCAGCAGCAGCAGCAGCAGCAGAAACGTTCTGCTGTGGTCAAGTGGAGTGGCGTATATGCGCTCCAGCAACAAGAGGACAACGCGTGCCTGCAGAACCGTTTTGATGGGATGGGGAAAGTCGTTGCGGCTGTGGGCCTCGTTGTGGGGAATTTGGTCTCTACTGGATATTTTTGGGGTTTTTTTCTTTTTGGCGCCCTTGCTTCAGCCAGCACGCTCGAGGGGCTGTGTGTAGATGAAGAATGCCAAAAGGGGCGATGGGATCGGAGACACGTCCGTCTCCTGGATGACAAATGCACTATTGAAAATCGCTGGTTTGGGGTCAGATGTCGATCAGGTGAGGCATTTAATGAAGTAGGGAGAAACGGAGTAGTCTCCGTCGTTCGAGACAACCAAGCCTTTACGGAGTACATTCATCATAGACACAATTTAGGGGGGCAAAACAAGCCAGTGTGTTCTTCGGGGAAGCCTTCCAAGTTCTGGTCTCTTACCTCACGATTTTTGACTCCATCACCACCTTACCTTGCTGTTGTGCTCGAGAGATGCGAACCCTCCTTGCACTTGCAGATGCCGACGGCCCGTTCGATGCTGCAACTACCATCCATCTCCGGACGGAGTCTCGTTCTCTATCTCCGACTCCGAAAAGGCTAGTTCTACCTAAGGGTCGTCTCGACATGGCAGTATCTGTCAAGAGTAACGAGGGGGGTCCACTACCACTACTACTACGACTCTACGAGTACTACTTCAGCGAAAGGGTAAGCTGGAAAATAACAAGCTAAATGAAATATGTGCTCACCAATTATCGCCATCCAGTTCCCACACCCTTTTCCTGTTTTTCATCCTTCGCTCCACATGAGTGAGTTAGCTTACCGTACCCCCCACAAGTTTCTCATCGAGCCTCGACACCCACACAAATAACCCGAAATCTCAGCTTACATATACTATCGGAATGTTCCGAAGTGCTTTAGCGGCAAGGTTGCGAGGCGGCGGCCTTTGTTGCTTGCTCCTGCTGGGCATGTGGCCAAGCTGCCGGCTACCGAAGCTGACAAGATGGTAGCATAGGTCCGAGCACAGCAACCACTCTATCTCAGCTACTACTACTGGAGGTCCTGCGTATATGCACTATCAAACTATGTCCATGAGCTACCAACACCATATTGTAACGCGATTATTCAGCCATGATCGAGTCTGTGGTGTCTCAACAAAGCTGTGTCAATCGATCTCGATCCAATTCCGTTACACCAATGTCTCTGGAGCTGGAACTCGTCTTGGCGGTCCCAACATTGGGGGGAAGAGCTTCTCGCATCCAAAATGCCGTGGCATCCATCACTTATCGCCCGATGTAGGGAGGATACTGGATTTCCTTGTCCCATGATTTGAGTATCTTCTTATCCGTTGAAAAACATCCCGCTCGGTTGATTGCCCATCATTCCATCGGCGATGATGAGGAAAGTGCTGTTTCCCAAGATGAAAGCGAATGCCAGACACAAAGAGGTGACGCACATGATTCGTACCTTGTATGTACCCGTGGTCCGGAATCCCTATTGAGTATATGCCTCATCGCAGAGAACTCGCTTCGATGTACGGAATGTCCGAGCTATGGATGGCGACCTCATCTATCTCATGAGAGACTTCAATTTGGATAGTGGCATACTGATGAAAACAACCGTTACAGTTGTACATCTGATCATTTGCTCACAATATTAGAAAATTTCGCCACGAGTATATCGTAGGTGCTAGATCCCTTTTTACATCTCCTGCTTGCAAAAGGGACCATACTTGCTTTACCGCCTTCGATGATTGCTACGCGCATCCTCGAGACTACTGTTCTCCAACCTAGAAGCCGAATTCATCAATTGTGGCAAACGGGACACGGCCTGTGTAAGCAACCTACCCCCCCATCGTTCCCAACGACCCAACGAACACCTCAACCCCTTCGTACCCACATTCCAAGAAGCTGAAAGCCAACCGCAAACAGCCCAGCTCCAACGAACCACGCCCGCACCCTCCAACCTCATCCTGTTGACGCTCGCTGCCTTCACTAGTCCTTCAACCCAAACCCAAAGATGCTGGAGCTATAAACCTCGCCACCACACTTCCAAAGACATCTCTCACGAGCTCACCTGAGCCATTGTTGGTCCTGCGCCCAAACGCCAACCGCACGGACTCGATGGGGAAAAGCCAACCCCTGCGCTCTTCCACGGTGGAGAGACGTCTGACGCTGGACCTGCATGGACGCACATCATAGCTTCATATGCCATCCCCGCCCTCTCCTCCCCTCTTCCTGTCCGCTGCGAGCAGAACCATCTCCTCGCACTTATAGCACCTATCCCCGAGCCCCCCCATCCCATCACACCCTTCGCTCGCAACTCGCAGTCACCGACTAGAGGAGCAGCTGATACAGCAAGACCATGTGGCAATCCCCACAAAATCAATGCCATTATGGACTGGTCTTATCTTATAAGCCATAGCACAGCGTCCCTCCTACCATCCGCGCCCTAAGTCCACCGATACCCTACCCGTCATAACCCACAGCTCCGCTATACCTAGCTAGTCCCACCAACCCCCTTCTAACCAACGAGGTCGCTCGTAGACAAGGGAACCAGCTTAACCGTCGTGAAGTTCTCAATGAAGGCGGTTATGCTGTGATATATCATGCATGCATTCATTCATTCACATTCCGTTAGCTCCACTCTCTAAACGGAGTGATAATCTACACGAAAGGTAGGTAGGTAGGTAGGTAGGTAGTCAGTTACCAACTTCCCTTATTCCCTATCAATTCCCTCATTCTTTCCCATTCATAGCGAGCGGTAACCTGCGTTCAATTCTGCCTATCCAAAAAAGAAAGCGAGTGCTTCGTCATTACCCAACCATTCCCAACCCCAACTACCCAACCCTCCCCTCAAACGCCATCCGTACACTTGGACCATTGTCCCCAACAGCGCACCTTACACCTCACAAAGAGTCTAAAGCATCATACTCCGCCTCCTCCCCGCCGCCCTCTCCGCTCTCTCCTCCCTGGCCCCTCCACCAACACCAACTTCCTCCCCGCCCCCTCCATCCCTCGCCTTCAGTCCCACTACACTCCTACTCCCCTTCAGTCCCTCCCCTGCCCTTCCGATTACTCTCTCCCCGCCATTCCCGGCAGCAACGCCCGCAAGCCCATCTCTCCTCCTTTCGCCCCTGCGCGCTATAGACGCCTTGGCATCCTCTGCCAGCGCCGGGACGCTCGAATGCCGGCGTGAGGACGCACGTGTTGGGGCCTCTTTCGCTGTACCCTTGTCCGGAGGGGAACTGGTGTGTAAGTCATAGATGTCACCGCTTTCGAGGTACTCTGAGATCTTCTCCTCTCCCTGCGCTTCACCAGCTTCGCGCTTTCGGGGTTTTGAACTCCCGGCGACGAGTGCCGCGATTGCGGTGCCAGCGCCCGAGGATGGCTTTCCTGGCTCCGTGCCGGGGTCGTCGGAGGCACGGTGGACAGTCATGGTCCGTCTGCGGCGGTCTGTGAGGACGCTGGATGGGAGGTCGGTTACGGCTGCCGCTGACGATTTGCTGCCAAGCGGGCTGGTTGGTTCAACCCCGTTGCTTTCGTGTTGAAGTTGGCTGTCTTTCAGTGGAGGAAATTTCCAACTCGGGACATCGTCGGTTGGTTCTTTCTTGATAACGACGGTCCTTTTGCTATTCTCCTGCCCGAACTCGATTTCCGACACAATCCCTTCGACTTTCCTACTCCCCAGAATTTGTATTCGATCGTCCGCGCCAACGGCATCGACAAGTTCTTTGGTCGGGCGGCGCATCTTGTCTCGGAGATTTGGCTCGGCGTAACTGACGCTGCCACGGGGCCGCCGCGAGCCTCGGCCGGCGGTGCCAAATGCATTCGTGCTAGAGCTCTCAGGGCGAAGGTCTGAAGGGGGCGGTGTGTCACGTCCTTGAGCACCGGGGCCTGAAGGTTCAGAGGACACGGGGGAAAAGAGGTCGAAGGGTGGTGGTACGGGGGTTTCGGGGAGGAGAGTTGCAGGTTGAATGAGATCCTTTTTGGTATTTGGTTCTTTAGGACGGGGAGCTGGTTCGCTAGGTCCGAGCTTATCTCTTGGGCGAGGTCGGCTTTTGGGTTTTTTCCCCATGTCATCTTTGAGTTCGCCGATCTTGTCCTTTGAAGCATTACCCTTTATCTTAGCAGGTGAGACCAGTGGATCGGTGTTCACACTTTCTAGAAAATATGTCAATACAGCTTGTGAAATCTCTACACAATAGTAGACTCACTAGGGCCGAGAGCTTTCCGAGCGGTTGTTATCGCTATCAGGGGAGCCTCCTTGGATTTATCGCGACTCATCTCCCTGACAGCAGCAAGATCCTGAGACACCTTCCAGATAATTGACTTTCCCTTCTCATCCGCTTCTGGACTGTTCTCGACCATAGTTGAAGCTACGTGTTTGCGGTTGAAGCGGAAAGCATCCTTCTCATTGATTTTTTCCGCAGGGTCGTCATCATCCCTAGTATTCAACTTCCGTTTCGCTCCAGTCTTGAGAGGCTGCCCCGTCGTGGACGTTGTATCTGTAGTAGCTGAGCGAGAGGTCTCCAGATGATGGGCGCTCTCTCTTCTCTTTTTCCGAGTTTCCAGATTTGCAGGCAGTGGGGGATGCTCTTCCTCTGCGTTTGGGCTTGCATCCTTTCTTGAGAGTGCTGTTTGATTGTGGTCAAACTTGATAGGGTCTCCCTCTTCGAAGTGGGCAATTGGTGGGGGTCCAAGATCCGGCGAATCAGTAGCATTTGCAGGGTCGCCCAACATGCCCAGCAACTCTTCAGCACTTTACAACAGTCAGTACGTCTCGCTTGAGCGGGACAGAGGACATACTCCATAGTTCTTCTCGGAAAGTATTTGTCCTCCACAATTGGGGGTAGTCGGCCGTCTATACCCCCTGTGACTTCCGAGAGTGTAAGAGCATTTTTCCAGTTTTTCTGATCCGGGGATCGTTTAGGGGAGCTTCGGGTAGTTGATTTCCTTCGAGGTGATCGATTTCTTTTGCTTTTCTGAACTAACCCAAGCTCTTGCACCAGGCACCCCAACTCTGTCAACTTTGTCTCCAGCCTGCCTTTGATCTCTCCCACACTCTCCATGGCGCCTCGGCCGGGACCATTGTCCACTTCATACTGTAGCTTGATACACTGCTCTCGGAAGGCGATGTTCTCTGTCAGGAGTCGGGATATTTCACTTTCAAGGTTTCTTATACGAAGCGATTGTGTTGAGTTCGCCCTTTTAAGTATTAATCGACGTCACATGAATGGAGGTAAACACATACCTTGCAATTTCTCTGTTTTGTCGAACGAAACGGCGTTTTACTGTAGTTACTTAGGAATTATGATTAGGGAAACCGGGAGTATTGACTTACGAGCATCAATAGCTTCAACCGAGGGCGGAGGCTCATTCAGGCGCGCCATGTAAGGCTTTTCAATATGATATCATGCAGAGGAACATATCATCAAACAAGGAACGTCGTACTTCAGCTTTAAGCGTTATCAAGGCGCGTGTATAGCAAAATATGTTCGGACATCAGTTTAGTCGGATGGTTGCTATCGAGGAAAATCATGTAAACAAAGCGGCGGCCGCATTTCTCCGCACTAGCGCCCCTAAGGTATACCAACCCCTGCGCCAAAATGCGATTCTCGCTTTCGCATCTGGAGATCCTAAAAGACATTCACATTGAGCCGAACTCGTATTCCTACTGAGGGAGGGCCACGTATCGAGTGTCATACATTCTGCGCACCCACCATGAATCGCTCTCTGAATCCTGGCATGCGACATCCTTCAATGGGTAGCTCTCTGGCTTCGTCAGGCCAGTCGCCGATGCTGGTGGCGCGAATCAATGAAAAGAGGGCCGAACTAGAGAATTTGAAACAGCTACGGGATTTGAGCGCAGGGTTGGCAACACAGATGCAGACGCTGGAAGAAAAATTGTCAACGTTGTCTGATGGAACTGAAGGTCTGCTTAGACTGTCTACAGATCAGGCTCCAATGCTGACAACAAATTTGCAATAGCCGTTGCTGCGGTGCTGTCCAACTGGCATAATGTATTACGAGCAATCAACATGGCTTCAAGCAAGTTCTGGCAAGGCAGCTGGCGTTGGCCTATATCCACTGACATTTTACAGTGAAAATACCAAAGCCAAAGACCACAGAAGAGAACGGTCAAGATACACAAGATGACGAGATGCCCAACTCAGCCGTACCATTGCCACAAACGCTTGTACGAATACCAGTCGAACCCGAGTCTCAGCCAAAGGAACCCCAGGAAAGCTCCATATCACATGGCACAGTCTAAATTCTTGGTATTCCGCGAATCTTCAATGATCTGGGCTCTCTGGTTGCGGTTACGGTGTGTGGATAGTCATGTTGTAGTAGGAGTGTAAAGATACCCTCGGCTGGCGTTTGAAGAGGGCACTAGTAGAACTGGTTTTTGGACATGAAGAGGGCTTCGCAATGCTTTGGACAAAAGTCAAGGAAGTATGGTCGGACGACGGGATCAGGGTTGACTTGAGCTAACCAAACCCCAGCTTCCACGTTTGAGATATCGAGTCAGTGTTTCATTATCTTCTGACTCACCTCATCGAGACGCGTTCAATGCATGGGCGCGCTAAGAGGTCGCGCTAACATCGGCACGACCCGGTTGCTATGTAAACAATTGGCCTTCATTACCCAACTTCCTGTTTCTTAGGTTCATGTATGCATTTTATTTCAATCCAGCTCTGGAGTACATTAGCTTGACTGTCTAATACCCGCAATACTTAAATACCGCCAATTCCCTTTGCTTTTGAGCTGCGACTGTATAAAGTATGCCTCGCGTCACTCGCGCCGCGCTTCGCTCAAATGCACTCTTAGAGGAGTCTACCGTCGCGGCGTTGACGCCTCTACCTTTAACTCCGCTCAAGGAACGCGTTGCTCTTGGAGAGATTACCGATAATCAAGGTCCCGCGCTCGAAATGATAGAAGTGGTCAAAGACGCTGGCAAAATTAAACCCGGCAAGACGGGACCCGGCCAAGGGAAAAAAGGAAGGGTCGCAAAAAAGGGAAAGAAACATGTCCCCAAGGCTGAGGAAGGGAATGTGGAGGTTCTGGAAGACGACAATCAAAGTGAAACAAGCTCAGCAGTAGAGGATGCTTGTCAAGATCTTATGAAGGAGAGCCCTGGAGGTAATACGCTAGCTCGCTCCTTAAATATAACGATCTAAATTGACATGGAATGTAAACAGAGGTTTATCAGGTTGTCATGCACGACCAACGTCCGCGCACCCCTCCTTCACCCGCCGTTCGTGCGCTCCAAAATCTGTTATCCTCCAGACCTCAGACACCCCGTTTCGACCCTGAAGTACACAGATCGAAAGACAAAGTTTCGGGCTGTATTGTTGAGGGAAATAAAGATGCATTTGCTGAGGCTATAATTTCTCGCACACCAGCCAAACTGATTTCTACAGACAAGGCTTCCGACGAAGCGAACAACACACAAGTTGAAGACCATGTGACTTCGACCAAAGAAGACTGTTTTGTAGCTCAGATACAAGCAAGGTCTCCAGCGAAACCAGTCTCACGCATTGAAGATTCAGTCGAAGCCATTGACGCTTTTGAAGAAGAAATCGAGAAGGTCGGCGAGCTACTTCCAGCTATACATGATGATACTCAACCAGCAACGGAGGACACGACCCAGAGCAAAGTAGCTGACAGGACTCCTGGCAAGCCTACACATTCAGATGGACCGAAACCCTCAGCCGACTCAAAATTAGCGGCCTCACGGAATAACGAAGCCAAAGCGATGCGTAAAGAAAACAATTCGAAACCCAGACAAACCTTGGCTACGCGTTCAGCGCAGCCTACAACCAGAAAACCAACGGCGTGCACTGATATCTCCAGGATGTCATCCCTAAGGACAACAGCAAGCTCTAAACCTTCTCCCATTCTCGGGACTGCCAAAGCTCTAGCTACCACCCACGCGCGCGTGAGCTCTCTCCAACATGCCCCTTTCCAGCCAACCAAATCCTCAAAGCCATTAACACGATCTACCTTCGAACTACCCGGACAAGCCGTCTCCCGCAAATTAAAGGAACAGCGGGAAGAGCGCCTTAAGAAAGAAGTTGAAAAAGGAACCCCAAAGAAAACGTTCAAAGCTCGGCCCGTGCGCTTGAGCCATGCTCCTGTCGTCAAACCCACCGCAACCAGTAATGCCCGGATGAGCTTAGCAAAGGCGGATCCTTCAGACCCTCACCCTAAGGCTGCCAAGAACCAAGCGCCAAAAATCAAACCCATCACACCCCGTAACCCCATGGCCACCACCAACGGCAACAAACGCCTCTCCACCCTCTCCGTCGCCAAACGCGCGCCCACCCCTTGCGTAAACGGCTCCGCTCGCGTAACGCGCGGCCCATCCCTCTCCAGCGCCATGCCTCTTCGCACCGCATCCATGACCTCCCGCGCCTCGCTCGCGGCAGGTCCAAGCCGTACGGTCAACGCTCCTCTGACGGGCAGTATCCGCCAGACTTCGAGGGGAAAGGAGGTCTTTGGCAGGACGAAGCTGGAGCTCGAGGCGCGTGAGAAGGAGAGGAAGGAAAAGGAGGAGGCGGCGAGGAAGGCGAGGGTGGAGGCGGCGGAGAGGGGTCGGTTGGCGAGCCGGATGTGGGCTGAGAAGCAGAAGGCCAAGAAGATGGGGGCGGAGAAAGCTGTTGGCGAGAAGCAAGGGGGTGGAGAAATCGGTGATGGTATGATCTTGTGATGACTGGCGGGGGGGTTATTTGCCAGAGTTATCAGTGTGTATCAGTTGGAATGACGCGATTTGATATCGGTCTACGGGGTGGTCGTCTGTCGTTGGCTGTGTCACTGAAGTGCATCGATCTCCCACGTCCCGCTGGTGGTGTCGTAGGCATAGGACGCATGGGCGTGTACATACATGGTCCAATGATATGTATGATACGATAAAAAATTCAATTAAAGAATAATTACACTATTTGACCAATCGCAATTCGAGCTTACTTTTCGATTACAGGCGCCGGGATAACTGACAGATGCATTGGTTAGTCAGAAGCCCCACGGAGGAGGAAAAGGGGCATTGGGCTCCAAACGACAAGCTCTGCCATGATGCCAAGGCTCTTGGCCTCTCACCCATCTAGCAATATATGAGCTTCGATACCTCCAAACAACCCAACCTCCAGAACTTGCCCAGGATCCAGACTTCGCTCCCGCTCCAAACAAGAACCCGTGGAAAGACTCCTCTTGCGGAAGTCTCCCAAATGCCGAGCCAAGCAACATTTGGAAGTATTAAGGAGATGAGATATTGGGTGGATGAGAGGTTAGATCGCTTGGTGTTTGGGGTGGTGGCGGAGGGTTATGGGGATCTAGGGCTGGAGAGGGGAGTTGTGTGGTCGGTCGTGCAGGGTATTTTAGGACATTGATGGTGATACAGTTGATGACTTTTGTGTCGAGGGGTTGGAGGTTTGGGAAGTCGATAACTTATGCCTTAACTGGCTGTTTAGCTGGTAGACTGACGATTTGCTTAGTTGGAGGATTAACAGCATTTTGTTTTGAACGCTTTTTTGACGGGGAAGCCTAGCGAATGTCGAGTTTACCGTGGATCGATTTCGTCAACGAAGCGAATGCGACGACAGATAAATTTCCTGTTTGTCTATATGAAGATTTGGGGGGCATCGATAAGCGTTTTGGTAAGCAGCTTCATGCGACGCTATCTTGAGTTTCGGGCTGGTGCCATGCTAGAGCTATGGAGACCGGACATTCAATTGTCGTTCGGGGCAATAACAAGAGCTCTGCCTAGCAATTTAGCAATATGATCCGGAGAGATGTGGCAGATCTGAGAAGGAGATCCAACATGTAATGGGGGGCTCGGAAAAGGATGGTGCCGGAGACGACGTTTTGGAAAAAATGAATAATAATTAGGACTGTCCGATAGAAGTTTTGCGTGGTGACTTGGTTAATTTTCTGCGAGCGTGTCTGATCGAAGATGATGTTTCTCTGTCGGATGCTCCTTAGCTGTTAGAACGTATCAGATGGTTTTTTATAGCCACAATTTGCGGAGCGGATTGTTTTGACAGCGAGTGGGTCGAAAACCTGAGATACACAAAGAAAGACATATTTTGGCATTTATAGTATTATCGTCTAACGCAGGGTCTTATTTAAACGGAGCTGGATGCTCTCGATATATTTGCGGGGGGTAATGCCCTGCATATGCGATAGATGTTGAATGCACTTCCTATGGCTGCACATGGGATTGCTGAGCGAGTCTTAGTCGCATGTGCTCGAGAGAAAGACAAACTATACTTTCCAATTGAAGAACCACATGGAAAGAAACATGAGAGGAGGAGATCAGCGATTTGGTCAAAAGCTGATGTGCCATAAGATGCCAGAAAGAAGGACTGCAGGATGACAGTTCAAGTCAAAGAACAAAACTCGGCAGCTGGGCAACACCTGATCTGCCCTGAGAATTTTAGAAAGGAAAGCGGAGGATAGATTGATTCAAATAACTTGCTTTGATAACGAAGACTTACGAAGCCCTTCCGCTTGGCCAGGGTGAATGTCATTTTCTCGACCCAACTGTCATCTACTGCATAATCCAAAATCGGTCTGGTCAACCTACTGTCGGTGGGTATTTTCCTGGCGGAGAGTTGATCTATTCTCGCCTAGGCAATTCTGATTTTCAATTGGGATATTGCTCGTAGGCATCCTTACAAGGTCTGCTGATGATTCAGTCTGGCGTCGTCATCCTCCTTCGACGAATGTTGCAGAGGAAGCAAGATTCGACTTACTAACATCGAGACGTATCTACGCAGTCACAAGGCTAAACCGAAGAGCGAGCCATAGACAATTTAAGGTCATAATTGAGTTGTCCCAGGAAGTCTGTTGTTGTAGCTTGCTTTCGCGTAGTCCGCCTTGATTCCCCCATACTTGATCACCTGAAGAAGGCTTTCGCAGGAGCCATCACAACAAACGCTGGCTAATGGGCTAGCTCCCTGCTCTGTCGGCTTCGGGTAATGTACACAAGAAGAAAGGACCAGGCAATAGGACGACCCAGATTCTGTCCAGATAGAGGTTTTGGGGTAGCCAAAAGACGGAAGTCTCACTCAGCGTGGCCCTTTTCGGACAAACGAACTCCCAACAGAATAGGTAAAGTTTGGTCCATCTCCAATTCTGAACAAACGGTGCCTCCATTGTAGATCTGTCTCGGACGTTGTAGTATGGTAAGGCGGATTTCCACTTTCAGGACCCCACCAGATAGTCATGTTCTTCCAACCAGCTCTTGTCTGAAGCTCTGTGGTATGCGTCTGCACACTTCTGCGATCTCCAGGACTTGTTCTTGCCCTCTCGATCATGGGCGTCAGAGCTGAGACCATATTCTCATCGTTCAGCCCAACTATGTGCACCGACTGCAGGCCTCGGATATTCCGTCCGATGAGCTCGCATATCGGACGTAGATCCTCAGTTCTAGCTGTCAACAGACCCTCACCCAAAGTGATTGTCAGTCGTTTGAGATGAGGATAGTTGTCTTTGAGACTGAAATTTCTCTTAATAAGGTAGTCGAACCACCTTGGAAAGTTTGAATAAGAATGCTGCGTTTTCTGCTTCATATACTTGAGCCACCTCTCCTCGTCTCCGTTGTAATAACTTGGCAGAAGATTTGCGCTCATAGTCGTGCCAATTTCTTCGACCCATGCAGCATGTTTCGAACCGGTGTGCCATCGAAAGGAGTCCGATGTCGCCGGCTCGTAGAAGTAGAATGCGTTACCACGATGTAACAGTGGGCAGGCTTCTTGGTAGATGAGGCGACACGTTAGCAGGATTGAAGGAAACAGATCTTTTACACAATCTTCTGAATTTTTCCGGCGGAGAAAAGGAAGAGCGCGAGCAGAATGCTCTTCGAAAGAAATCTGCTTGGAGGTGGTAAGCAGAAGTGCGTAAATCATGTTACGGATTTCCGGAGAGAGGATGAAGAGCGGACTCGATGATACCGCCGCTTCAGCCGGTATCCGACGGGGCATAGCTTTGAAGATGATCAATTACCAAACACCAAACCGATGTTCTATAAATTCGATTTGTTTCGTACGCAAAGAGTTGGATTAGATGGTAACGACTATAGAAGTTGAGTAGGCAGCAGGAGAACCTACCTTGTGGTGGGGAATGACAGCTCGCTAACAAATCTCCTCGGAGTTTTCGTACTGTACTGTATGAGTATGTGCTGAACAAAGCATCTATTCTATTTCAGATCACTTTAAACTTGGAAACTGCTCTTCAAACTTACACCTTCAACTGCATCTAATCCATCCCAGGGCTCCAACATGCCCTCCATCTCCACCCAGAACCGTCCCCGCTCCACCGCTCCCTCAAACACCACCGCAACCCAGACCCAGACCACTTCTGCTCCCCACACTTCTTGTGTTCCCCCTACAGTCACACTTCAGTTACGAGCGGAACCAGTAGAAAGTAGGCGGATACGATGGGCGGAGGATGTCGTTGATAATGAGGGTCTAGGGAGGAAGAAGTCGAAAGGTCTGCGGTTGAGTCGAAAGTCGTTCATCTAACAAGGTCACTGCTAATAGGGTAGTGCAGTATGCTGCATCTACCATGCGCCGCGTGCATTAGGGGAATCCTCATCCGAAGACGACTCTTCCTCCGACTCAGATTCTTCGGACTCGGGTGGAGACGGTGGCGGTGATAACTCTAAGGCGAGAATGGGAGGACAGGGCAAGGAGAAGGCACATATGTCTGGTGACGGAGAAGATGGGTGCTGTGATCACGAAAAGGGGCACGAGGGCAAAAGGAGGAAAGGGAAGAGGGGGAAGGCGAGAAATGCGTACGAGAGTGTGCCGAAAAGAGAAGGGTGAATAACCGTGACGGAGCAACCAAAGAATTAAGGCTGCATCGCTCGAACCGATGATGCGATTATATGTGGAAGATGTGGAGACCTGAATGGCATTGGCGAAATGAAGGATCAAGAATTGGGGTCCAGAAAGCCGCCCAGCCATGGTTGCGTTTGCTGACCCCAATGTGGAGCCTTTCACCCTCATGAAATTGATGCCCTATCAGAGCAAATGGGGAGCGAGGTGAACGGAAAGCCTGTGGAGAAATTAAAAATCACAGGTTTCGAATGACGACAATCTTTAGCCCCAGCTGTGCTTTACACGACAACGCAGGACAAGGAATGAGATCACAAACATCGCACAACGCTCTTATATGAATTATGAGGCGCTCAAACATATGACGAAGATACTGAATCTCTTATGATCTGGCCCGAGATTTGTCATTGACAATACTGCATGACGAGAGCTTTTCAAGCCAAGCCAAGAATCCCTTTGCCTTTCACGGACGAAGCCAGAATCATTCCATCAGCTCCCACCAGTCAGTCAGAGTCTCTTATTCCACTTTTCTCCCAGTGATCATGTATCTCAGCTTGCCCTTGACTTGAGAGCCTGCTGTATTCGACTAAGGATCGTTCACTTGTGCCGATACTTCTATATCCCAAATGCTGAGGCAGCACCATGAGAACACCACTCCATCAGACATACCCTCTTTCGTTACCTCCCGTTATTTTCAAATTTCCTCCTGGAGACGTAATCTCCAAGCTAGATGATTCCGTACTGCCAAGATTTCCTCCCACTGGTCCCGACTGACTAAGGTACTGCACAACTCATTCCAGAGCCTCTGATGAACCTTTCCTTAAGGCTATGAAACTCGCAAACCTAAAGCACCGTTTTTAACGTCAAAGAAAAGTCCCTTCACCCTTCCGCTCAATAAACAGATGAAAGCATCATTCCCAACCCCTTTCCACCAATCTCATCCCCCAAGAGCGCTCTCCCATCCCTCTCTTCCAAAACCCAAATATCCAATCCCCCGAACTCTTTCTTCTAAGATACAGGATCTCATAAAATCAAGAAAATTACATTCGCGGGTTCAATATAGCAAAGCTACCTCACCATCCTTACTTACCCTTCCTACCACTTCCGCAATAGAATCCCCCTACCTTGCACGAATGAAGCTCGTTCGCCGAAAATTCTTCCTTAACCCACTAGTGGTAATCCCTCTCCCCATCCCCTTCTACCCAAGATCCCATCTCCCAAAAGCTATCAACGACCATGATTCGTAAACCCATATCGAGTAGTATGATAGATATAAATGAACCAACCAATCAAAACCCCTCGTTAATATCGGAGACTTGAACCAATCGATGTGCATTGCCAACTCACAAAATTATGAGAATGAAACTTGAGATATCAGATGTGTTTATCCGAAACGTACTTAGTGACTTGGCAATGGCAAGCTGTCCTTGGGGTACTGGGATGTGTGGTTTTTTGCTTTCGACCATGTTTGCGGGTGACTGCCTTGAGGTACCCAGACTAAGCCGCAGCTTTCTCGCCGCTAACGCATACGTACCCTTTTGAGGCAGTTCAAAGAGCTCAGATTGGTAGTTTCCATGCAGCAGATACACGTGCACAGGGTTGGAACCTCCTCTGGAAAGGTATCAGGTGGACTTCATTCAAATTGTCACACTGAACGAAGACATGCTCTATACATTACTCTCGCTCTCTAGTTCTCCAAACCTCCATGCATGTACAAGGCAGTTGTCCCAAACTGCAAATCACAACAAAATCCAGAAGAACTCCCAATATGATGCAGAAAATGCATACGTAACCATCCATAAATCAATCATCTAAGTGTGCTTCTTAGCACCAATAAGTGGCTTAGGCGCGAACCCGAGTCTCGGGCTCGCCCCACCGTCAAAGACAACAAATTGGCTCTTGAGGAAGATATCACCCCAAATGGAGAAACCGATGCCGGCGTCAGATTGGATACCACCAAAGCAGGTAGTCCCAGAAGCGTCAATGGGAGCGTAGTTGATGTAGTTACCTGGCACGACGGCCTTGTAGGCGCCGACGCCGAGGGTGATGCTGGGGAGAGCGGTGCTGCAGGCATAGGTGTAGCCACCTTGAGCGGAGTTGAGCGAGGCGCCTGGGACCTTGGCGTAGTAGGCCTTAACAACAGCGTTGGGGAGGTAGAGGAGGGTGGTTCCGGTGTCGGCGATGGCATCAATGCTGACGCTCTTGAACGCCGAGTTGCCGACTGCGTAGCCGTTGCCTGTAAATTCCCAGAAACCCTTGCTCGAGATGACGGGGACGTAGGTGATGGTGCCATTGTGTTTGGTGTTGTCGATTTTACCGAAGCCATAAGTGCCTGGCTGACCCTTCTTCAAGTCCGCAGTGAAGAGAGGAGAGGAGAGAGTGCTCTTAGCATTGGAGAAGAAGGTCTTTTGAGATTGAGGCTTGACGGTGTTAATACTATCGAAGGCAAGGCCGAGGAGACCGTCGTTGGCCTTGTCATTGACGAACTGAGCCGAAACAGTTTTGGCGAGCTCAATAGCTTGGCCGCTGACGGTTGTTTGGCCGACTTTGACAAGGTCCGTGTAGACGTTCCCGGAGGAGGAGGAGCCATCACCGTACGTGATAGACCAGGTGTAGCCGGGCTTGACTTTGGCCGTTTTGGATTTGGAAGGGTCGTAGACGATGTGTCCAGCCTTTTGGGCACCGGGTTGCTCGGTGGAGAAGACCCAACTATGTTGGATTAGTATTGAAGAAAATTGCTAGGTGCATGGCATGATTTAGGTGACTGTGTTGGTACTTACAGGTCCGATGAACCAGTATCAAAGTCCAAGTTCAGGGTCTGCCCACCAATGCTCACTGGAGTCAAGTACTGCGAGTCGTACTGGGTGGGAGTAGTGGTGACAGTGCCATCGTTGTTGGCGGCCGCCTTCTTGATCTCCTCTGGGATAGGCTTTCCAAACTTGGCGTAAACCTGAGCCATTTGCGCTGGCCCGGACAGAATAAATGGCTTTGCAACACTCTGCTCGACGGTGAAGGCCGCCTTAGCCTGCCTGGGCTCCAAGGGATACGGCACAGCAGCAACGAGAGTGCTGAATACCGCAGCCGCGCTGAGTTCCTGAATGAAACGCATGATGGAGTGATTGGCGTGTAACGAATGACTCTGGAATGCAAACAAGAGAATGTGCTTTGATGTCGCTCGAATTATCTGGAGATAGGCAGTAGGACCGTCTTTATAGATGATCCCTCAGCTGCCTGCAGGCACCAGGTAGACCGTGATACAGGCATTTTGATAAAAGTAGCACGGAGATTGCGTTAAAATGAGAAGGTAACGACTACCACGTCAGTCGACCACGGAACAGGTCCCAGGGCCAAATGACCGGACCCGGATTGCTGTTTTCCCCCAAACGTTCGACTACATTACTGGTTGTAGACCAGAGCATGAACGCTGTACTTTCGCCTTCCTTAGTGTGACGGATCCTCGCCTGCTGAGACGGTGCTGGGGGTCAATGTGGGAGGTCAATCTGGTGGTGGCCATGCAGTGCCGTGCATGTGATGGTCGGGAAGGAAATGCCAATCATGTCATCGTGTAAGGCGACATTGGTCTATTTACACCATGGGGAAGGTTGACTTGTTAGGAAGCTCGACTGAAGCGCGGACGCTTGTTCAACGACAGTTGACTAGCATGGTGCCTGCCGAGGGTGATGGCAGGCTCGGTATTGGTCTCTGTCGTAGGTTGATGCCATTGAGCCCCGACTTCGAGATGGCAGTGCAGACGCTGATTGGCGGTTTAATATCGAAGGTGTAGTGACTTGAAATTTGGGGTTTGTAGAGTTGGAGGGATCTGCTGATAAGGTCGGCATTCTGCTTGATGGGGGGGCCGAAGCATTTGGCTTGGCGAGAAGAGGGCGGCAAGCGGTCCGCTAAACCTCTGCCCTGAATACCTTACCTGAGTCGTTCTTAGGGCAAACAACCGCCTAGGGGCAACTGGAGGAAGCAGCAAGTTTCCGAAGAAAGTGAACAGTGCTCGGGAGTATGCGTTCAGGGTCTCCAGCCCTCGGTATCTCACATAGGAGACGGTACAACGTCGTTCCAGACCTGTGAGATGTCATGGGGACTGGAAGCATACCCCCGTTGGGATTGGTACCCTACTTTTGGCCGTTCCGAATATCACGACAGGTTCGCCAACGACCTCCCCATCCAAGGTAGCGGGGCAACCGACGAAGTCTTGGCTCAATCAGGAGGTAAGATGGTGCATTCCCACCGTCCCCCGTCGCTTGCTTCCGGCGCCATTGCCAGCTCGCACGGGGGCCAGTCAGCCGGCCTCCCATCTTTTAAAGTAGCCTCTGAGCCTGTTAGGGAGAATGGTGCTTGTCCAATGATATGGATTCTCCACCAATCTGCGCCCTGCCGGTACCTGACATAGGAAAATGGGGATAGTCAGGTATAGACAACTGTGTAAAAGGAGGTTGAATCAAAGTTGGGGGTGGCGTCGAGCATCCCAAAAGAAAGCGTCCGTGTAGCCAATGAGCCCTCACAATCGCCTATTTTGGGGGCCAACTCCGTTCACATCAATCCCTCCTCGACAGATCTATCTAAGATAACGGGGGCTAAACCATCGGATCATTCTCATTTCGGTCTCCACACCCTAGAGAGCACCTTACAATCTGGTGACCCAGTAGTCTGTATTAACTATCGGAGCCCTACCTATCTCAGTCAACGCTTGATGACAATCTTTTCCTCTTGATGATGTTAGAGGACCGAGGATGCAGTAATACCCTAGTGATCACCCTCGAACGATTTTAAATATCTATCATACGCTAGAAGCATGTTAGCTGCTTCGCTCGCAGGTGTTGTACATACCCTCCGATCGTGTAGCACAGTGTTGACAGACCGAGTACAAGAACAAGGGTCAACGCAAGGTCGCTATATTTCTGTGAATGGATATATGGCCGCTCGGTCTTACAATTACGTCCATTTACGGCGAACGAAATGCGAGATCTCGCTCTCTCGGAAAGCTGTGTCTCAGGACAGATATGGATTAATTGCAAAGGAGAAGCTGTTCAAGGACAGGACACTGTGCTCTGCCTCAGTAGGCTACGGATGCAACACTGATCGATAATGTGCGTTACGTTCTTCGTGACCTATTGGGACTAACATATCGAAGTAATTTCAGCATTTTGGAGCGATTCAGTTTTGTTGCGTCCAGCGGCACAGAAGCTCGATCCGTCAAAGCTTATAAACAATAACCTCGAAGGTAGCGAACGATTGGTGCCAAGATCACAGCACAGTGTATCGAGTCAAAAAACCATATAGCCTCTGAAAGTCCTGAAGGATTTCCAATGTAAGCAGAATCTTCAAGCATTGCGAAATTCCCAGGCCCGATTGAAGCCTCAAAAACCCGAGAGGAAACCCAGTGGGGATATTGAACCTCCACCGCCTAACTTGTAGGTTATAAGGAATCATTGAGACTATCGAGAGTCTCCGCTCCGGATATCCATTGAAAAGCTCGAGGGAACAGCGTCCCTGGGCGATGGAAACCTATTCGCAATCCGCCAAACGCCCTTCCTCGGTGTCGTTCATCTTCTGCTCCCTACGAGTATTTGTCGACAAGCGTGATTCCAGACTTGCTGTCCAATCCCTCTTGATACTAACGCAAAGAAAAAACCACGACAGCAGATCACCTGAGTATACCCGAACTGCGTCACTGTCGCTGCAATTATCGTAACCCTGGCTATTGTCCATATATCGAGGAACCCCTCCTCCACTAAAGAAACCCTCGTCCCCCCATATATATAAACTCGCTCGACTATGAAAACGCCAAGGAAGCACCGTAGAAGCAGCAGTAATATTTAAAAACCGTTGAAATAGAAATCTAACTGTATTATCAATACATTGTAAGGATATTAAGGAGTTAATTGAGCTATAAAATATAAAGGTTATTATCAAAGTCTTGTTTGAACATTTTACCCCAAAAATACAATATAAAATACAAATACCCACAGTTAAGATGATTACTCCTGCTGAATAAATTCGTCATGATATTGCGAAAGGCTCGTACTTCAAACGTGGGTAGCTAAGGTAGCTCTGTCGTGTTCGCCGGCTCAAATTTTACTTTGGGAGAAAGCGCACCATGGCATATTGAGTAGAGTATTTTGCAATGATCGATATATCCAAGAGATCTGGAGTAGATCTTTTGGTTCTTTTCAATTATATCTGCATTACTAGGCCTAAAGTTCTTCTCATCAAATCCCAATCTATTTACCATATCTATCGCACGCGCCTGCCCTCATGACGAATATAAGAAAAGACACAACCATTCAACGGTTAACTTGGCTCTTTCAGAAATATCCAGCAAAAGTGCCGCCGCTCAGATTACCGCCCTGTAAGAACGCCCGATTAGTAAATGTCAAATGTACCTCCCTGCGTTCGTCGTGCTTTCGTTGAATTCCTTCGGCCTGGTGACCATTCTTGCAATCCATCTACATGTCAATCATCTCGTTGAACCTCAACACCCCATTCCCCCTTAAAATTCCATCCACACCATCCGGCATGCGATACGCGCGCTGCGCAGCGGTGACATGGCTGTCCTCGGAGGTATCGGTGACGAGGACGAGGCCGGCGACTTTGATGGATTCGATGAGGGATGGGACCATTTTCTGCATTTCGGTCATCGAAGTATTAGCGAGATGGCGAGGTTTTTGGACGTTGAAGAGTTTATCAAGGGGCAATGAGAGGAGACTAGGGGGGGGCTTACAAGAAGGCGAGAGCTGCAGACGAGGCCCATGAAATTGTTGCTTTGGGCGATCCGCACAGCTTCCTTAACGGACATGGAAGAGTTTCCGTTGCTCTGAATTATGGTGCTAGGGGTGGAGGGATCGCGTTTGGTTCCTAGGTCGTTGCAGAGGAGGACGGGGTCTATATTAGCATTAGCAGGGTTGACAGAGGAGGATTGGGTGGACATGTAGAAAGCGAGAAGGAGAGTTGGTAAAAGGAGGGATAGAACTTGCAGTTGGGTTGTTTCCAATTCAGAGCTGTACAAATATCTGCGTTATAAGAAGTAAACACAATCGACCTCATGAATTCGGGATCCTGCTCCCTTGTGATCCTTGCATGCTCAAAAACGTCATTAAGGATTGCATCGGCGAAGCTGTTGATGTTAAGGCTCGGACTCAAGCCAAGAGCTCTTTCTTGGGTCATCGTAGGATATAGCACTTGAACAGCGACGTGGATGTTGAGCGGTAGATTATTAAGGACATCATCAAAGGTGGCGAAAGAGTGAGCAAGCATCTCGTGAATACTCTTTATATCGTCAACAGTCTTCTGCAGCAGCAAAGCCAAATGTCCAGGTCCTCGACCTTGCGCGGCTCCGATCCTACGAAATTGCTCGTGGGTCATTCGACCTATAGGGATATCAATCCCGTGATGATTGATTGACCATCTTGGATAGAGGACTGGTACTCCATCGCTTGTCAATTGCACGAAGATCTGTACGTAATCTCCTGATAGACTCGATCCAGTGATGAAAGCATTTGGGTGTGAGTCTAATTGACTTGTGGCCTTCCAGTACGTAGCGAAATGCATGATTTCAAGCGGGATGCCATGGAACGGCTTGATGACTTGGAAATTGAAACTGATCTGACCAATGGCTCGTAGTCGTGGGTCAAAGAGCGGAAGGCAGCAATGTCCGGAGCTACTGGAGATGGCGCTGAAGATGTTGGACAGGGCGACGCTTTTCGCTATTATTTTTGAGCCGAACGTGGGGTAAATGTCGAAGTCGATCGTAAAGGAGTCAAGGTTGTCGATTTGGAAAGAAATGATCTTGAAGTCTTCTTGGATAGGGATCATGATGTTGCGGGGAATCACGTCGGAGAGTTTGGATGATATGGTGAGGCGGGCGGCAGGATATTTACTGTCGTGGTAGAAAAGTATAGCCTCTGACCCAGCTTCTTCAAAACTTATTTGTATAAAGGCCTTTGTGTCCAGGAAATTATGGCCATATCTTCGAAGTGGGATGATTGGTGGCGGTAGAGATAAATCTGGAATACCATCTGCATCCACATTCATAGTAGTTGCTGTCGAGAGATCTTGGGGAGGAGCACTAGTAGCTTGTGCCGTGATTAGTTGGGGAATCGAGGGCTGTCGAGCAGTCGTTGAGCTTAAAAGCTTCATGCACTCGAGATGCCCTTCCCAAGTGGCATAATACATAGCAGATAAGCCCTTCTCATCCAAAATTTCCATATCCACGTTCCTGCTCAGCAATGTTTCCACACACTTTACACGGCCTTCGGCGGCGGCGTGAAAAAGTGGTGTCCACTGATACAAGTTATCTCGCTGATCCAAGTTCGCGCCGTATTGCTCCAACATGAGTAACACGTCCGCACTTCGCCCTGACCTCGCAACAAGATGTTGCGGGAACAATCCTTCTGCATCTGGTATTATCTTCGCGGACCTCTCCAGCAACAGCTCGGTAATGGCCACTGACCCATGCTGGCACGCCAAGTTGAGAGGAACGTGATCTGCATCACTTCCAGGATCGATGCGGGCGCCATAAATCAAGAGCTCTTTCACACATGCCAGCTGATGATGAATGATCCCATGTATAAGAGGAGTAAAGTTGTCATGGTCCATCTTGTTCACTGTGTCTGGAACTTGGCCGAGTAGTATCCCCACCATTCCGACATGACCATGCATACAAGCATAGTGGAGTGGCAATCTTCCATATACATCAACTCGAGATGCATCAACTTCACGGTTGAGGGCGAGTTCTAGTATAAACTCTCTCCCGGAGATTGCGGCTTCGTGAAGGCAGTTCCTCTCGTTTATGTCATCCTCAGCATGCACATCCACTAACTCACTACTCAGAAGGACGTTCAACGCCTCCTCTGACGCGTCATTGATGGCAGCCAAGAATGTCCGCGTAAACCGTCCCTTGGCATCGGGTGATCCTCTCAGTCGGGAGATCCAGTCCTGGAGAACGATCAGGTTTCCAGCATTAGCTGCTTGCAAGATCTGAGAGTCGGTATCATTTTCGTCCGTACCAATGGACTGACCGCTGACAGTGTGCTCAGCAGGTCTACTGGTCTCATACTGGATGTTTTCGCCTTCCGCCCAGGCCTCCAACTCGAGGCGGCCGGTTGTTGCCCTATCTGAAAGGTCACTGATAACTTCACGATTGAAACATGGCTGGACCTCAACGGCACGAGATAGATAAAGCTCCTTGGTCCGGGACTGTCATTGGAGTCAGCCGAAGCTGAGCGACGAATAGCTGGAACAACCGGACCTTCGAAGTTTTGTCCCACTGTTTGCTTGTCAGAACTGGTTACGTTCAATTTTAGAATGTATTTGACCCACTTTCTTTAAAATTTTGGAAAACGCAGTTGCGTTGATTTCGACAAATTGCTGAGCAGCGTTAACCCAGTCCAACCAATATTCCTCATTTTGACTCACCTGAAGCTTGTTGAGATCATTATTGAATTGCTGAAAGCCTTCTTCGAGGGTTATGAAGCTTGCTGAGATCTTTGAAGTTGTCAGACTTCTCGATTGCATCACCCTTTTCTTATCGAGTAGGGTCTTGAGGCGCAGTTTGAGCTATAGCAGGCGAATTAAAGGCCGTCCGTATTGAAGGGGAGATGCTGACCTCGGCTTCCTTTTGCAGGTAGAAGGCATTGACCCTTTCGAGTTCCCGTTCCTGGTGCAAACTATAAGTCTATCGGGCAGGCAACTTTCCTTAAGATCATCTTACCAGTCTAAAGAAGAACGTTGCTTTGTTCGCCTGCAGAGATGCTTGGGGGTCGAGAACCTCGACCGGGGGATTCGGGGCATTTTGGGCAAGCAGCGTTGGGGTTGCGCTCAGCTGTTTGATGAGCTGTCTATGTGTTAGTGACTAATCTAGAGCTCTATCGATGTATATAAAGACCTTCTTGAGAGCTTTGTAGTTGACAAAGCTTGCGGCATACTCTGGAATATCCAGTTGCCTCTTCTGAAGATGTTTCCCAAACTTCCTGCACGTGAGGGTATTAGACGCACTCGGACTCCTTAGAGAGCGCGAACGAGTAGTATGTCGCTCAAAGGCCTCTAGAAACAGAGCACATACATGATACTTTAGAGGCAGACGCCCTGACCGTTGTATGGCAGCTTGCAGTTCAGATACGAAGAGGAGATACGAAAGCAAAACGACAGAATGATTGCAGCAATCGAGCACTAGCATCCATTGTTGGGCCCGCTACTACTGTACCATCGGATAGAACGCATCCTATGATTGCCAGGCACAATGACGTTGGGTCTATGGAAAGCAGCGTACAATTACTGAATAGGGAGATCAGGCGAGCTGCCGGCGGGTGGGATGAAGTATGAAGTACACTCTAAGGGATCGAAAGATGTTTGGCTGCCTTCACAAGTGGTATTATTCAAATACAGTAGCAGAGTAGGTCTTTTTGAATACGATCATGCGAGAGATGCGTGTCAGAGCCGGCTCACAGATTCTCACTCGCAGGAGCGGGGAAAGCATCTTCCCCACCCATGGTCGAGAATGTGTTCTGCACAAGAACCGCCCGTGAAAGGAAGAACTGAGACGTCCCGTCGTGCCGCCAATAACAAAGTCCCATTGCGGCACGTTTGTATTGGCGAGACACATGTCACGCATTTTCATACATGCCTTATACTTCTAGTTTGATCTCATACTGTACTTCCAACTGCCCAAGCTATCTACTTTATCTTACCATATCTTACCCACTTGAGGTACCCAAAGTACCTTAGCTAGCTTTTACATCGGCCATATCCCATACTTTAGTAGCGACCTACTCTTTTATGTGTATACCATAGGTACTTCGATATGCAAGAAGTTTGGATCAATCCTAGTGATTCCTGATGATAAATTGTATAGGTTGTAGCTGATAGACTGTACTCCTTCCTATCTACAAGCAAACACCACATCCAGAAATACTATACCAACAATTCCCGGCCTTAGCACCACTGAATAGATCATTGCCTGGTCCCCTTGGAGCAAGATGAACGATGACTGCACACAAAATATGAAAAAGCTTTTACAAAGGTGTGTATAGGGTGAGGGTTCTTCTTCGCCACATATAATGTAGGGGATGGAATTTCAGATGTGGTACGGCCCTGACAAAAGAAAACTTACGCCCGAGTAGGTGATTATGTGAACAGATACAGGGCCTCAAATATTGGACTCTTGAATGGCCGCATACGCCAAAGGAATTCCAGTGCAGTAGAGCCGAACACCGTGCAAACAACATCGCGAATATCATTAGAAATTTTGAGCAATGCCAGCATTTCCTTGCTGGGGAAAAACGGAAGGATTCTCGATCCTTGTGTTTCTCCGTGCCTGCACGTCCCGGATCACAGGCTGCCCACCACCGTAGCTCCCATCTCCGTAAGGGCCGTGTTGGGGCATTCCTTCATCGTAGTAACCTTCATTGAAATATTGCTGTCCCGGAGCACTTCCTGGGAGAGCACCCTCTCCAGAAGTGTCAGATCTATGGGCGCCAGAATAGGCTGAAGAAGCATTTGAAGGCCCTCTGTTGATGTCTCGATCCTGCCTGTTGCCAGTTGCTGCGGGCGCTACCCCAAGAGCTCCGATCGTTTCTGAGTCAGCTGTGGTTGGTCGGCCATTCGGGCTGCCGACTAATGGATCTTCAGAATGCTCATCTGACGTCAACGCTGTTGGCGAGCTAGTATGATACCCCGGGTCGCTGCCGCTTCCAGACCGGGCGATACCAATTCCTCCATTGCCGTTTGAAAGAGTGGTGGATGACTTGGGCGCTGCCGGGGTTGTTCCCCACCCTCTATATCCAGCACCGTCTGTCTCCCTCATCTCCCCAGGTTCGTCCCCATTACTGCTCGCTACGCCAGCAGCAGGGAGGGTGGGGTCATTGTTAGGGTTGAACCCATATTCCTCTACCTCCCTCCTACGAAGTTCTTCAGCGTCCTTTCGCTGCTTTCGTTTCCGCCAAAAGAAAAGGCCCGCAAGTACAAGTAGTGCAACGACAGCTATCGGAACAACAACGGCTACAGCAATCTTAGCACCTGGTGCCAATCCTCCAGAATTGGCCGCAGTTGCGCTGGAGGTTGGAAGGGAAGCAGGGCCTTGCGAAGTCGATGAAGATTTCGATTCTGAGGAGCTGCTAGAAGTCGATGCTGTTGGAAAGACTGCGGGGGTCTGCGTGGACGTAAGTACTACCGTTGTAGCTTGTGCCGGTGCAACGGTGGATCCATCGCTTGAAGCCGACTTAGTTGTAAGGGAGGTGCTTAAAATTACTGAGGGTGATTGTGAAGTCGGGGGTGCAGACGATGAGGACGATGGAAGGGGAGGTGATGAAGAAGATGGTGGCAACGTGGATGGCGATGGACTTGGTTGCGTTGGAGAGATTGTTGTTTCAATAGTGGTTGATGGGGTATTGGTGGATGTGATAGGCGGACTAGCTGAAATTATGATAGATGTGGTCGTCGAGCTTGACACGAACGGCGGAGTCGCTGGTCGAGGTCAATAACCGTAAACTGTGAGCATATGTGCAAGTAACTTACTTGTAGCGTTGGACATATTGGGTAATTCAGCAGGGAGCCGAACCAACCATTGATGATGTTATTGCCCGGTATCTCGAAATTATCTTCGAGTTCCACTGATAAATGTGAAGTTGGGAAAAAAGGCAAGTGAACTTCAACAATGGTTGTGGTTGGAAAATTGGACGTATTGCGATGGCGCGAAGTTGTCTCAGGTCAAAGGTATTAACCATTAGTCGCTCCCCTTTCTGTTGCTTCCAAACCCGAGCGAATGAAAATATTCAATCGCTGGCTACTCGGAGGAGTTTGATAGACAAGCACTGCCGATAGATCGAACACTCGTCGCGCCAATGTTCGAGGATGGGACTCTGACGGTATCGTTGAGTGCTTCTTATTCGAGAGTGCTAGACTGTGAAGTAAGGTAAGGAGGAAGAGTTTTGTTAATTAATTCCAATTTTAGCTTTGGCGCCGGGCCAATGGTAAGAAGGGAGAAGTCTTTAGTCAGGAAATACGGGGTACTGTAACTATTTTAGGGATCGGGGATATTGCGAACCGAATTTACGAGAAATTGTACAGAGTGAGATTCGTGGGAAGCCGGAAGGCTTTTGAAGAGTTGGAGTGGGGAGAATTGATGATATAAATCATCATGTACACGATAAAGAAGTTAGATCATGTATCGCTGTGCTGATTGACAATGCAGGGCTTGACGAGGTTACAGTCACTGTTTGGTCTGCTACAAGTGTGACTTCATTGCGTTCAAATTGACACTGATTATTCTGATTATAACGTGGATCTGCACGGATGAGATTCACGAGCCTTACGACCTTGTTTCAAGCCAAGGTCACATTCTTGGCGGTGTGACCAGTACTCCGTACTGGGCGACTCGTGCGAAATCGGTACCGAAAGTGAAAGTCGAGGTTGGGGTCTTTAAAGTTGTCCCAGCACAGAGAGATCTCCTATATCCCGCGTGCTGATGTTGCTATCTGTGTTGAGAATTTCTATACTCTGGAGATGATTGAGTGGCAGGTAGACTGTCTTCGTTCTGTCCGTGACAAGCTCCCACACTTCTGCCAAGCTATACTGTTGGATATTGGTGTGGCTTCTCGTCCTGAAAGAAGAATCAAACTGTGTGATGCAGCTCGCCATTCAAGCCGTCGTCCCCACAGGCTCCGTTATCGGCTGAGATGTGGTTATAGCTAAAGGCACATCCGGCCATGGCTTCTTTATGGCATCTGATAATTTCACTAAACATCCTTTAGGGCCGGCGATACTTCCTGTGATCTATATTAAAATGTAAACCTCATCGTGTAGCAAGTATCAGCGCGTACCATTGAGCACAACTATCCCCTTTTCAGTGTCCACTTTTAGCACCTTAACGTTCTGCGTGGTTACTTGCTGTCCCCCCATACGACCAGGCATTTTCTTTCCCGGCAGCACCCTAGAACCACCACCTTGAGACTGTCCGGCAGAACCCATTGTTCGATGAGTCTTTGAAATACCATGAGATGCCGATTGGCCATGGAAACCATGTCTTTTCATCACACCGGCAAAACCCATCCCTCGGCAATTGGCCCTTGCGTCCACGAACTGCCCTTCTTGAAACCAGCCAGCTCCAATCATCTCTCCAATGCCTAGAAGGCCCCTTTCGTCCCGCACCGCGAACTCAACTAGATGTCTCTTTGGGCTCACTTGGTTTCCAGCATAGTGACCTAACAAAGGGCGAGTGACATTGCTCGGGTGCTTCCATCCACTCCCAATTTGTACAGCGTAATACCCATTTCGTTTCCTCGTCTTATGCGCAACTACTTGGACCCGATCCATCTGCAAAACGGTACAAGGATACCTTCGTCCAGTATCTGCATCGTACATCGCCGTCATTCCCTTCTTGGTGGCGAGCGCTCCAGTACGTAGAGGAGTAGTAAAGGCTTTTCGTTCGAGAGCTGCTGCTGTGGTTGATTCCAGTACTGGAAGGTCTTGGCTGCGGTTGAAGCGGTTGGGTCGAGGCACAAAAAGAGACTTAATGCCACGCTTGGAGACATGACTAAGAGCGAACCGAGGCAACAGAAAAGAGGGAGGCAGCTGCAGGCAGCTTTGGCACGCCTTCGAAGCCATATTGAGGGCTGCAGTATGTCTGAAATCTATAATACGCAACGAACAGTAAGGTCTTCAAACTCGGTTAGTGCCCCATGTACGGAAATTGACACCAAAAGTTCTCGGACTGCGCTACTGCACCCCCATACAAGTTTGTATGTATTAAATAACTAGCGCCGGGGAAGATTATAGTCGCCCACCAAATTTTTGTTGGGAATTCGACCCTATCTTACTACCTATTCTCCGAACTTCAGCAGTTTTCTAAGCAACTGTCTCACTGTCATCGTCCATAATCATGCCTAATAATGGAGGAAATACGACGCCGGCTCAGAGAATTCAAGCCATCTCCTTGGCTGAGGCCGGGATTGAAAAGAAAATTGCTGCTGCATCTGCTGGAATGACTGTATCGTCCGTTTATCGAATCATTAAAAAGGCTAAAGACCGTGAATATAACAAGAATGAGTTCTCTATTATGAAGATGGACTACGTCGTCGATGAGTCTCGCTCTGGCAGATCCCGAAAGGCAAATGCTGAAAAGGAAGTCGAGGTTCTTGATGCAGATGCATATTTATCTCTGCTTTTTACTTCCTTTCACTAACAAATTACAGTGCGAAAGGATAGAAAGGATAGAGAAAAATCCTCGGCTTATCTAGGATATGAAACAGGTTTATCCTTCATCACTATACTTCGAATTATGAGGCGAAACGATCTTCGAGCATGCAAACCCACTCAAAAATCCGGCTTAATCGAAGCTATGATGAAGGCTCGCTATCACTTCTGCATGCGATATAAGGACTGAACTTTGGAGGACTGGAAGAAGGTCATCTGAATCGATGAAACAAGCGTTATTTTGAGTAGTCGACGAGGGAAAATTCGAGTATGGAGAACACCCGGTGAAGTATATGATAAGACCTGCACCCGCCGTCGATTCAAAGGATTCTCGGAGTTCATGTGATGAAGTAGCTTCAGCTATGACAAGAAGGGTCTCTATCATATCTGGGGATTCGAAACAGCTGCTCAGAAGAAGGCTTCTGCTGAGGAGCTTAAGCGTATTAATGATGCTTTGGAGCCGACTGCTAAAGAGGCATGAGAGCTGAAAACCTTCATGCGAAGAATGAGTCTTCGGAATAAAGAAGGTCCGAAGCCTAAATGGAAGTGGGATCAGAAACATGGTAAGGTGGTCAGAAAGGGTAAAGGAGGCATTGATTGGTATCGCTATCAGAAGGAAATCCTGCTGCCCAAGCTCATTCCTTTCGCCCGTGAGTGTATGATCGATCGTCCGGATACAATGGTGCAGGAAGATAAGGCACCAGCTCATGCATCTCATCATCAAGATGTCATCTTCATGAATGCGGGTATTCTACGTCTTCTATGGCCAGCCAATTCGCCTGATCTTAACGCTATCGAGCCGTGCTGGTGGTGGATGAAGCGTCAAACAACTCGAAAAGGAGCGCCTCGAAGTCGAATTGCAATGACGAAGGCTTGGACGACGTGCTGGAAGAAGGAGTTAACTCAGGAGCGAATTCAGAAGTGGATCAGAAGAATACCGCGTCGCATACAGCAGATTATTGAAGTAGGAGGAGGTAATGAATATAGAGAAGGTAAATCCGGAGCAGGTGACATACGGCCCTATAATAGGACTGAACGGAAGGAGCGGTATCAACGCCGTAAGGCAGGTAGGAGACCTGGCGGTAGCGAGCTATTTCAGGGCGATGAGGTGGAGGTCGATGAGGTGGAGGTCGATGAGGTGGAGGCCGAAGAGGAGGTCGATGACGAGGACTGGTAAATTTGGTGCTGTGGCTGGGACTTTAATCTTCCCCGGCGCTAGTTATTTAATACATACAAATTTGTATGGGGGTGCAGTAGCGCAGTCCGAGAACTTTTGGTGTCAATTTCCGTACGCTACCTTACGTAAGAAACATCCTCACAGCCCCTATTATTACGAGCCTGCGGTCCTGCGGCCTTCAACTCGCCTTACTGATAAAGATAAATTTTGACTGCCATTCTTTTCTCTTCACACTGTCAGACAATTGGTTTACGAGCTGGTTTTGCGAGCGTGATCGGATTGGTTTCAGGAGCAATTCATTGTTCTCAATCATCTTCCATCTGTATCACTGAACCGTGATAGGCCACTCCATCTATCAATTTCTCTCCCGAGTCTCAACGTACATGACGGACATTATCTGGGTTATATCTGCTATAATATCGATAACTTACTTTTACGGAATCCTTCATCGCTGTATCCGTGAGCGGGAGCACTTTCGAGCGCCATCAATTTGTGTGGATGAGTCAGAAAATGTAAAGAACGCCTCGATCTGTACAGCACATCTCCAGGAGAACTACTGCTTCCAGCATATGAGTACCTAGGAAGCTGCCACAACGATCGTGTAAAGAGATCATAGACAGCGTCATGAGCACCGTTACCTGCGTGCTTTCTCCTTAACTTTCAGCAGCCACACTGCGGTATTGATAGCCCATCGTACACTGCACGGCCAAGGAGATATGCAAGTCCCACCCAGGAAAGTACACTGTGTCCCAGATCCTAGTGCCCCAAATCCCCTACGATGACCTTACTGTACTCCTCTAGAGCAAATGAATCAACTGTTATTGCAAATCCTTTGCTTCACCCCGCAGTGTCGTGTTCTCAAAAGGATCCGCCCTGTTCTCCTCTAGCAAATCTATCTTCCTCCCATCCTCTAACTCCAAGCTCCACTCCTGCGTCTTGAACTGTATACACACCGTCAGCACACAACTCCCCCAAAGTACCCAATAACTGAAACTCACATATCCCATCCTCGTCCTCCTTACACTCCTAAATCTCATCACTCCGCTTCCCCCTGTTCCCTTGACCGCAAACCGCACATCCACCCTCCCATGCAACTGATTCATCTCCCCCCAAATCCAGGGAAACTTGTCTCGAAAATATATGTTCCCGCCCAATTCCCGCTTCCCAGCTTCACTTGTTCTCAGTGCATATAAAGTAGCGTTAACGATGCTGGAAGAGGCTTTTTGGTAGTTGAAAATTGCGAGTGAGGAGGCGACAATGATGGCGATGAAGATTGGTAGCGTCCGGAACCAGAGGCGGTATGATGAGGGGATAGCTGGAAGTTCGCGATCAGGGCGGCGGGTCATGAGGGGGCCTGAGTTGCGAGTAGGGGCGGCGATGAGTGACCGCCGCTGTGGAGGGAGAGGTCGCCCATGGGATAATTGCGTGAAGGAGGGAGAGGGAGGAGGGAGGGGTCGTCGGAGTAGGCAGCGTGAGAACAGTGGGGTACGCAGAGGATTTAACATGGTTGGTGTTGGATGGAGTTCATGTTTGAGGTGCGAGGGAGATGCGGGTTTGCAGATCACTCCGTATTTTTATGGTGACGAGGGGCAGCATCCGCTTTGCAACAACTACCCCGTATGGCCACTGCACAATTACGAAAGACGTTCAGATATCCCTCAGAATACAGTGATGACGATGAGATACCGGCAGATCTCGACGAAGAAGGTGAATAACAGTTACGCATGGGAACGTGGACCCAACTGACAATTTCTACCTTTCAAAGAACAGGAGAAGCTCATTAAGAAGCTTAAAGCTGAAGTGGAAGAGCGCAATGAGCAATACAAGGTGCTATGGTTCGATCTATGTCAAGATATCTAGGACCTAGCTGAACGTCTCCAGCGGATCTTCCTTGCGATTCCCCTCATCTCAGCTGTGACATATATGCCCGCCCTGATGACGTCCCCACTATGGCGAGCAAAACTCATCAGCCTGCTTAGTATGACATCGCTCTTGACCACGGCCTATATATTGATATTTCTCCCAAATCCAAAGCCTGAGCCTGCCGGCCGTAGACAGAACGCTTCGAAGATGACTCACGTGGAGCCAGAACCCGGTCCAATCCACCGATACCTAAGCTATATGAACGGCGGGCTGAGCTTGCTGATCACTATTAACGCCACCACTTTCAAAAGCAAGCCAGGTGTGCATGGGAACTTCTGGGTGCTATGTATATTGCCCGCTCGTGAGTGCTGAAGTGCCTTTGGAATGCGGGTTGAGCCTAATGGACAGCTAGTCGTGTTCTCAATTATCTTAGTCGTGAGACACTTAGAGCACTCGGTGGACTTCGAGGAGTTGGAGAGATCTAAGTACGAGTACAAAGGGGCCTGACAGGCTCAGGGATCAAAGCCCATCAAAAAGCCGTGGATCATGCACTTCGATGCCATTCACGTCTGGTCCAGGGAGGCAGAGGTCCATGGTCTCGTTGAAGATTCTGAGGGTGACGTTGTAATGATAGAAGACATTCTTGCGAATTTGAGTGTCTGCAACATCATCCTTCTTGCTGAACCTATTTTGACTAAGAGAATACGTAAGTATGGTACCGATCAATACAAGCAACAAAGAACAAACTATTTGCTGTACAGCTTTGTCTGCGCCTGCCACCAACGGACTCGGAGCAAATTCTTCAAGATATGATGCTCCAAGCCATTATCTCTACCTGCGCTCTTCATAAATTGTATAGTGTTCTCAATCTTCCGAGCATTGAAATCCGTAGCCATTCCAGTGCGGAAAGCAACTTGAAGACAGCGCTTTAGAGTATGACGCGCAGGCGAGGAATATTGTACAGCATAAAGACCTTGGCGATATAAATTGCGGTATGATCGCAGTATTTCTTGACTGCCATGCGACATAAAGCCTAATGGTCCGAAAAAGTCAGTCGCAATAGATAATATGGTTCTCAATTATCTCAAAAGCTGCAAACCCCGGCACTTCCCTAGCGTACCCGCTCTTCTCTTCATGGTTGAGTCTCCGTGAGGTCAACAACTTTGTGCCATGGCCTTTGAAAAAGACATGATAGCAAGCATGAGTCTTGCGCGACTGAATACTGCGATGCCTTGGCCATTACTATGAAAGCTAAAATTGACGACGTCTTCTCAACAATCATGAACTAATGTCGCAGACTATGAAAGACTAACCTTGACAGTCTCTCCGAGTCGCAGGTATCAAGAGCAGAAGCGCTTCTAGATCTTCTGTTAGAATGGCACGACTAACAAATCATCGCCTTCGCGCTGCATCTGCTAGACCTCCAGCTTCTGTGAAACACAAAGCTGCGCTTCAGCACGGGAAACCTTATAAAGTCGTTTTGGAACAGGTCAGGGAGAAGAAAAGGAAACTTGTAACTGTTGTATGTGATTTGAATCAATAACACTGTCCTATGGAACTAAACCAGGCGTTTCACCGCAGCTGTCTTTTCAAGCAAAGCCTCCTCCGGGATATACATTCATTCCGGCGGGAGACCCGCAACTCACCAACCGGTGTAAATCGCTTGCAAGGGAAGAGGGATTGAAGATATTTATGGTTTCTGTGAGTTTTAGTATGGATATCTGTTCATCGGAGTTGACCTGTGTTTAGACTAGTAAAAACTCAAAACAACGTATACTGTCCCAAGAGGTTCATCGCATAGGGTACCATTTTCCAAACCTCGTTGTTGAAAGAGCCTGTATGAGCCTTGGTGTATCGTTGACGCGGTCTGGTCATATTATACTGAACGAGTCAAATCCGTTTCATACACACTCGAAACACAACGCACTTACAACCAATACCAAGAAGATTCAACGTAATGACTCCCCTTCATCAGATGTTTCTCAAGCAACTTTGGATACGCAGGCTCGAGAAGCTATCAAAGACCTATTTCCTAAAATCCCGGATAAGGATGTGCACCAAATCATCTCTAGAGCTTTCCAAAAGGTAAGGTTCTTAATACTGTTTTCTGCAAATACTGATTATTTCTAGGGCAAAGAACGTGTAGGTACCGCCGCAAAGCTTCCTTTAGTCCGCCGTGTGCAACTAGCCGTGGTAGCACACATCAGGCATATTTACACGAATTATGATAAACTGCTCAGGAAAGGAGATTACGTTCTTGCTCGGGCGCAAGTCGAGCAGCCCACATTAGATAAGCTACTAACTTGGCGTCGGGATGATGACGATGATCCTAATGCTATGGAAGGCATCCTGCGGGAGGTCATTGTCATTCCTGACGATGACGAAGAAGACGAAAGTAATAACCATTATCCCGCAGGTGGCATACAATACGGTCGTGAAGATAGCGTCGAGGTTGTGACCGACCACGCAATCGCGGACGAGGTGCAGACTAGACCTGTAGATTACGGTATGATGGACATTCATGCTGACCCCAATCGGCCCTATAGCCCGGACATGGACACTGGTAAAACGTTCAGACACGTACGTAGAGAACAGCTTCCGTATCAGCAGCAGATCCTGCATGGTCAACAAAGAGTCGATCGTATTGAAGTCTATCGCCATCGCGTTTGGGAAGAAGCGTTGCATCGTCGACGGAAGGATCCAGAATCACTTTATTCGTTGGAGCACCGCCATGTTGCCCCTGAACCCGCAAGGTCTAACCAGAAAGTTTTGCTCCAGAACCACGATGAGCCTCGCTGTCAATGGCCTAAGGGCTCGGCACTTAAACCACGCCTCACTGAATACGTGGGAAAGGCACCACCCCGAGAGCAGCTGTCATATCCCGCATTACCCTTGGAAGGCAAGCCTGTAGGCGTCGGATATATTACTGACCACAGACGAGAACCACCAGGCGAATTACTCGACACCTCAAAACAGGTTAGTGAGAGCCATCCCCCTGATTATAGTAATTTATTGCTGTCCGAAGCGCAACGTCTATTTTACTGAGGAGCGGCAGGTATCTTGTTTGATACAGCAGCTACCTGATGCTACAAGGCAGAAAACGAGTGATTCCCTGAATGTCCCATATGGTAGTGAAGCCAATCAGCAACCTATTCTATACCCTGTCAATAAGGTCAAGCAAACAACGATGCCATATACAACAGTGAACCAAAGATTGGTAGGTGCTCAACCTCTTGAGCGAGGCCTTGGTGACAGTGTCCATGTTATTCCTTCTCCACATTCATCACGCCGTCGTTTGGAGGGAATTCTCCCCTCTATTGAAGATGACTCGCCGAGAGTGCGAGACCAGCTTGGTGTCTCTGGAAGGCATATCGAGCACAGTTCGCTTTCTTTCCAGACACAAAATGCACTGGTAAGAGCGGCAGGAATTGCGTCTCAATCATTGCGTTTAACCAACGACTGGGATCAATTAGATACCAAAAGGCGGAAAGTCGAAGGATTTACATCCTATTCAAGAGGAGAACCCCCGCTGCTGGAGGCTGCCTATGAATCGCAGAAGACCGTTCTCATTCCTTTACGAAATAATCATAAAGAACACATGACCAGCTGGCAGCCTGCTCAACCTGGGTATGGCACTGGCCGAAGGCCCCTGAGAGAGGAAATGATGCTCTCTCATCGGATGGAAGCGATACATGACTCGGACCGGCAACGTCCATCTCAAATTACACATATTTCGAATCAAGGTACAAGCCAGAAAGGACATTTCGTAGATGCTGAAAAACCGAAGTATGCGTCCCGGGAGCATTTTCAAATCCAGCTATCACGCGCAGTTACTGGGGAGCAGGCCGATCTCATCTCTAAGCCCCTTCGTGCGCAGCCCGAGTTACATCACTCTTTTCCAATTTCTCACACACTTCACAAGCATGTTCCTACATCGTATGGGGCTGTTGACCCATATATCTTTTTACATCATGATGACGATTTCAATGCACGTGGTATGGAAGGAGCTACTATTGTAAGGACAAAACCGTCAAGGTTCAAAGAACCGGAAACAGTGACACAACCTCAACCTAGAGATCTCGTGGTTCGACCTGGCCATAATGAGAAGTCCATTGAAGAGTACAATAATAGTTCCAGGACAAGAAATGCAGGTTACGATGATCCGCAGTATGGCGATGGTAATCGTCATATTTCTACAAATCCTCGGATGGATCATTATGAGCAGTGGCAGCCAGATCATTATAACAACACCAGACCAGGTCTGCAGAATATGGAGCCCCAACGTGAGGCTTACAATCTATCGATCAGACCTACTGGTCAGCACCTACCCAAATATAATTATTCAGAAGTGCAGTACCCATTACTGGCAAGCTCAGACGAACGACATGTGGTACGATCTTTACTGAGGTCTCAGGAACCTCAACGGTACGACTTGCATAAGCCAATGATCCAGCTAGGCCTACATATCGGCATCCTTTCTAGTCAGAGCTGATACTTCAACCTTCTAGGAACCAGGATCCACAATGGCGAGAGCAACCCTCCCACAGCTATTACCAAAGTGCACGTCCTGCTCAAATGTTAGAGTCTACAAGTAGGAATGGCCGACTAGTTCTACCAGTGGATGAAGATCGCTATCCAGGATTTCGAGACCAGAGCGTACAGCGGGAGGTCGTCGTTATTGATTGAAATGTTTATATATGGTAAGCTGGCCTGGTTGAATTAGTGGGCAGGCATTAACATTCGGCAGTCCCTAATAAGATCATCGATCATCATGCCGTTCACTTACCGCGAGTATCGGTGCGAGGTCTTTCGATCCGGACCAAGTAACAGATGTATATGAGTGTGTATCAAGGCATTGCAGGGCGTTTGGAGACGCCCTGCGTTTATTGTCGAGGCCTTCGGATCGGCAGTTGTAGGATATCGGCCAAGTTGAGGCAAGAGGCTTCGTTGAAGTACCACATTAGCCACAACACGCACAGGCTTTGTACATAGACAGCAATGCTGGATGGAGGCTGGAGAATGGAGAATTAAGATGGGGTCGATACTTGCTATATGATCGGTGATTGATCCGCTCTCTAGAAGCCTCGGGTACCTCGTCGGCACAATCTTGCTCGTAACTAAAACGGGCACTACCACCAGCCCGCCGTTTTCTTTCAATTGGTACCTTTGTTATAATGGTAGTATGGTACATACCTTGCCTTAAAAGTTATAGAAAGTCATGACGAGGCAAGACTGGTATCTATCATACCTTACATCTTTTTTAATGGGTATGGAGGTGTGATCGCTTCTTTGTTAAGCTGCCCAATAACTACCTGCATATCGCCCGAGACACCTATTCTACCATCTGCTTTTAATCTCCGCCAAATATATTATACCCCCATCCTCAGATTCTCGTGCCAACGCTCCTTCACCCCACCTTATCGAGCCCCCTCGAAAGAGCAATCCTTGTCCACCCCCTCCATCGTCCTCTTCAGCAAGTTCCAAGTACTCTCGCGCCGACTTGTAGAATCCGCAGATTTCGCACCTGTGCGGAATATCTCAATAGTTCGGTATCCTGTGATGACCTTCATGGACTACCACTGGAAACCAGCTCTATCGCGACTGCGTTGAGGATCCGCCTCTTCCAGAGCATTAATTTGGCTCCGCACCAACCACGATGAACATGGCTAATGTTGAACGACGGCATAACGGCGGAGATGGACCTGCGAAGGATCCAGACAAGTCAACGGTCGTGCCAACAGTCCCAACCATACAGCAAAGAAAGCACTGGGCCAAGAATTATCGGACGGAGATAGCAGCAAGTGGAAGCAGTGTGCTCTCAACGTTCGTTGCTGTGGGTAGCGCTAGATTCCGGAAGACGAGAATCACAATGCTAATCACCGATGTTCAATATAGTACCCCTTGGACTCCGTCAAGACTCGTATGCAAGCGTATGTGAACTTCTCACTCGTACCAAAGAATGTATGAGCTTAGACTGACCAACTATAGCTATCGCTTCCAGCACTTTACAGCCTGCGTCCAGCACACGTACAAAGCCGAAGGATTTAAGGGTTTCTGGCGAGGTGGGTAGCATTTTCTTTCAGTTCTCCGTGGAGGTTCCGGAAAGAGGAGGGCCACAGATCTTCAATTGGCTTGTCTACTCCATAGGAAGGTGAAGGAGTTGGAAGCGAAGAAGCGGCAAGGAAAGAAGCGCTATGACATTGGTCACTTTCATCGTTATTAGGTTCCTGGATGGACTTCTTTTCCACTACGCAAGGCTGACAACTATTTCTCCATCATAGGCGCCTTGGCCCCTCTTGCAAGTGTTACATTCGTCCGGACCGTGTCGTTCTCGATTTACCAGAAGGCCAAGTACAAGTACTCTGCTGCGATAGGGTCAGCAACCGGGAGAGATGAGCCTCTTGTGGTTGTCAATAGACCGGGTAGCATTCCGACGCTTGGGACTGTCGCATGTTTTGGTGCTGCAGGTGCTACTGCTGGGGCTATCATAACGGCCGTAGCATGTAGGCATCGCTACATCATATTCCGAAGCCAACATTGCTAATCGTTGTACAGGCCCTTTTGAATTGACGAAACTTTCAGCACAAATTTCAGTTCTGATGGCTAAAAGTACTTCCAGCGTGGATGACCCACTCCGGGGAAGCTATCAGAGAAAGGGCACATTTAGGACGGCAATGAGCATTGTTTCGAATCGGGGCGTCGGTGGTCTGTACTCAGGTTTTAGTTTGCATTTACGTGAGTATCAGATCCACCCCTGTTATGGAAGCTATATACTGATACCGCCGCTTTTCTAGTAAGGGACACGATTGGCACGGCCATATATTTCACAACTTATGAAAGCGTCAAACAGCTGCTCGTCAAATTTCAGGGCAGCTCTTCGCCCACTTCTCCTTCTTCTGTGGCTATGGCCGGCGGGCTTTGCGGTTTAGTTTCGTGGGCTTGCGTAAGTTCTAGGTCCAGAGAAACATATATACAAGAACATGGCTTATACTTGGGTAGATTTATCCGATCGACTCGGCGAAAACACACTATCAGCGTAACTGTTTGACCAAAGCAAAGGGGCAACCGGTAAAGATGCCCCGGATTCAATTTTTCAATAAGGGGATGTATAGAGGTACGCCCCCTCTCCCACCGCCTCGGTGGCCCACCCCGTCTCCTCTCATAACAAAGCCACTAACACACATTCTCCTCGCCAGGTCTCGGTGTTTCCATGGCACGCTCCTGCGTGATCAATACCATATTTTTCTCATCATTCGAATTTATCAAAAAACATATTAATCAGCTCCCGAATATCCCAACGGGTGCGGCCTGACCGTATCTTCTGAATTTGTTAATACTTTCCATCTGCTTCTCATTGGTGTATATAGATTTGGGTCTGGCGTTCGAAGGGCTAATTACATCCACGTCGGCGGGGACGGTAGGGTAGGCAGATCAAAGGGGACGCTTTTGTTTGTGTTCGGGATCTACCTGTTTCAAAGTTCTTCGTTTGGAGGATTGTTATTGGGTCTTCCAGGTGAAACCGCGCAGTTTGTGAAATCTTAACCCCCCTTCCTTTCCCCCAATTTCTGCTCCTACCACTTCCTCCATATAGAGTATCTAGGCCCATCCCATCTAAACTCAATCAACCCCCCCCCTCCCCTCCCCCCCCTCCCCCCAAAAGCATACGGGACGAAGTACAACGATGAAACATAAGCACACCGTGCCTCCTACCTCACCGAGCCAGTGAAACCGGGTCATCGCTGAAAAGGCGATGAGAGAATGAAGTAAAATATCGCCTACTCGTATAGGCTTTTTTCCCCCCGGGTTTGAGAAATGAGGCCGATGCCATGCGTTAGGGAAACTTCTGTAAGGTATCTAGGAAATCTGCAGGAGGAGGTGAGGTGTACGAGCTTTATGTGCAAATTACTCTCTCACTCTTCGTCCCCACTGCCCTCCAAATTTCCAACTATCAGTATCGAGTACCATACACAGTACCCCCCCCCCCTCTCTCTTCACCCCCCCCAAAACCTTAGCTTTCACACTCTGCTTTCCTCGTCTCATCTCATTCTAGCCATCATCTCACTCAATCTTTCCACCTTCTCATCTGTTCCAGCTTCTCCATCTCTCTTCCCTGCATCATCCAACCGCTTCTAATTACAATACCAAAGACAGCGGAAAGAGGGCAGCGTGTGCGTGAAACACTTCATACACACATTCCGTTTTTTTTATACCACTCCCCCCCCCCTATAAGGTGATGCAATGCGGCCATTGCCCACGGAAATAGTAACCCAACGTCGTCAACGACAGACATATGTACGCGTCAAGCCCCGTTATGCGTTAGTGGTGTTGTATCTAGCTCGCTGGTCTTTTGGCTTGCAACCACTGTGGCAGAGGGGAGCGGTGCTCGCTGTAGACATTCGAGGAGGGGGTTAGGAAGAGAGGATGGGGGCTTTGTTTGCAATGGGGGTTTGGGAGAGGAGGTTGTGATTTTGGAAGAGGAGAGGAGAATTTTTGGAGCTGGTTGGGATTGGGAAGGGGCAATGTGGTTAGGGTGGGGTTGAAAAGGGGGGGCGAGGATTTTGTTGTGCGGCTGTTTCCTGTGTGGCGTGGAGCGAAGGCCTCGAATGGCTGGGCGTTCAGAGAGAAGATCGGTTGTACAGATGAAAGAAAGTGAAAGGGGAGCGAGCGATCTTGCAGCCCGGAAGCGAAGGAGTTGTTGAGGAGGGGATAGGGTGGGGGTTCAAGGGTGGGAGAGTGCGACTTCGTATACTTTGGAAGAGGAGCGGGAGGTGGAAGAATAGCTCGTGCATGTTCGTGGGTGTACGGTTGCGATTCGGTGGTTGGAAATGTAGCGGAGTGGAGGAACAAATAGTGCAAGTGTTTCTTTCGTGTGACTAAAAGAGGGCATGGAAGATATTCACAGAAGGTATTTATCTTCACGGATTAGTGAATCTATAATTCTAGCTGGCCAGTAGGAGGATTCGAGGGTTCGATTCCTGGTAACTAGATCGACTTGTGCAAGCAAAAGAGGCGGTGGAAGATAGTTGGAGAGGGAAGTCTTGGGGAATCGTTGCAAAAGAGAGGACTGCGGATTCATGACAAGTTTCGCCGAGCCGATAGAAATTTGCTGATATTGAAACATTCGTTCGGCCGTTGGGAACGAGAAAAGGTATCATGAGCACTTCAGCCCCACCTCTATCACCTCCCAGCAGAAAGTCCCCTTCCGCCCGCATCCACTCACATAAAATCATCCTCATCCCACCCCTCAGCATTACTCTTTCCCCCTTCCCCTCCCTCCCCATGCAAGGCCTCATAAGCATGCTCTCTCTTCCACTTCTCGTCCCTCCTCTCACTCTTTACCCTCTCCTCTTCCTTCTGCTTGTCTTTCCTGGCCGCATGCTCCTTCTTCCTAAGTTCGGAAAGGTGCGCTTCTTTGGCTGGAGCCAAGGTGTCGGTGTCTGCGATTGTGCGAGTTTTTTGCAGGCGGTTGACAATTGGGTTCGAGCGGGTGGGAATGAGGATGGATTTGGTCTGTGTGGGAAGAGAGGGGGTTATTTTGGGGTGTTCGATTTTTGATTGATGGATGATGGTAGGGTGGAAGGTACTTTTTTGGGGTCGTGGAAGCTGACTTGGCCGGTTGCCATGGCAGAGGATTTTAGGAGGTTGGACCAGGGAGTGTAAATTATCGTTACATTGTCCTTTTTGTTCCCTATCGTTGCAAGAGTCAGCGGGTAAACATGACAATAGTCCGACAGTAGATTGGTTCAGCTGTAGATCAAAACCGAAGGATTGGGACTTTGTACAGAGTCTGAGGGCAGCTTACCTTCGATCGAATTCGCCTTGGTGAGGTGCGCGCAGTCTTCAACCAAACCTGTAGGAAGCTCGTTCCATTTCTGTTCGGGCGTAATGCGAAGATAGACATGTGCGCTGGAAAGGTTGTCCGCATGAAACTGGAACGGAGAAGTCGATGTTGGCTTCCATGCCAGATTCAAGGTGAACAGAGCGGCGACAACTTACCCTACAGCGATGTATAAGCTCGAGAAAAAGCGATATTTGGCTTCAGCCTCTGATACCATACATCCTCTTCCCAGCCGTACTTGATCAGTTCCTCATCTGGCGGGCCGTTAGCCAGGGTATGCCAGATTGACATTTAGTCTGCGGACTTTCGAACTTGTCTTTGCCAACGTATATCACGGCTGGGGGGGAAACTAAGTTTGAAGTGAAGTAGTAAACCATGGTGGAAGTTGTATGTCTGGTAGGGTAAAGAGGACGCCTAACTCTGGGGGGTTTGAAGGCGCTGTTGGCAGAACTCCGTGGGCGGTGGAAGGCGGGCCCCTTACCCTTGCCCTATGTAACAAGGGTACCTTATAATAATTACACCTACTAGAGGTTTACTATCGTAAGCCATGGAGCAGGAGGTCATACACATGAGGGAACAGAGCCATTGATATCCATAGGTCATAGAGCAGCTGATTTTATTGATCTGCCCCCAAAATAGTCTATTATCGTACATAGAAGCGAATAAGCTCATTCTCATACTCTACATGGCACAGAGCTCAAAAGCTTAAGAGCCCGCTATGCCAATTAGATTTAGCCTTTAAGGAACAAGATATTGGTACGTGTACGAAACCCATGTACATTTCTTCGTTGATGGTGTGCTGTAATATCTTGGGGCCCAACGACGGTCGGCCTGCAACCAGGGCAGATGAAGAAAGAAGGACGCTCAGACGATAGTTCCCGCGGGCGTGCTTTGTAATGTGCCAAGGGAAGTGGTCTAATTATCCCTTGGTTGAAATTAATCGGAACGCATATCCCATTTCGGTTTGAGGCTACCCTGGAGGTCGTTCCTGGTCCCGACTACTTCTTTGGGTATACGGCTGACACGGTATGCTCCAGCGCGGATGCTATGCAGTTGCTGGGCGGACATGGCACTCCGGTTGCTGCGGATACTTCCAGCATCGGAAGCCGTCTCGCTGGTCTTGAATCGAGGAGGCGGGGCGAAGTCAAGAGCAGTAAAGGTGCCTGATTTTCGCAAGGAGTGTCTAGAGTGCCGTGTTAGTCAATGATCTCTGGCTCTAGCAGTACGGTGAGGAGATCTATCACTTACGGGCTTGGCATGACAGAGAGGTCATCAAATGAAGAGGCAAGCGGTGTATGAGCAGGAAGCATTGGTGAATATGGTCTAGATCCTCCTCTTGGGCTCTCCGGCCGGCCAGCCTGTCGTTCCTTGTAATTGGTTGGTGGCGCGAAGTCAATCGGCAACATGGAGTCATCCTTCAACAAGTGAGGAGAAGGCAGGATATTGAGCGCCGCTGGTGGTGGTAAGGCTTTCTTTGGGGGACCACGACCAGAGGGACCGAAGTGATGAGAGGCAGACGAGAAAGCACGAGGTCCGGGAGGCATCCCGAGGCCACCGGAGAATGTAGCCTGGTGACGCGAGGCACCTTGAAAACGCGGAGGTGCACGGGGAGGTGGTGTCATTGCACGTCTAGTGTACGGCTCGGCATATTGGGGCTGGCCGACAACATACTGACCCGACGCAGGGTCGAAGATGGCTCCATCACCAAGGTACTCCTGGTCGTAGTCCTCGGCATATTCACTAACCACTGGGGCAGGACCCGCTTTTGATTCATCAAAGTATTCTTTGTAGAATGATCTGATCCGGTTGGCACGTTGTTCCGGATTGTCGGTAGGATCATCCGGCGGAAGAGGTCGGAATCCCATAGACAATCGTCGAACGTCGAAACCTAGGCCAGATGACTCTATACCAAGACCATGGTCTTTGGGGATATGCTCCTGGTAATGTGTCTCAGATTGCCGATCTCTCGGGGCCTGCGGAGGCGACGGAGGCGTGATTTTGAAACCTCCACCATAACTGCTTTCGTCATCCATAAAGGTTTGTTGGTAAGCTGGTTGGGCGGAGGCTTCCATAGATTGTTTTCTTGGAGGCCTTGGGGTGGGGTCGGCGGGATTGATCGTAGGCGAAGGTGAATTTCCGTTTCCCGGCTGGAGTAATGCAGGTGGAGGGCTAGTAGGCAGTCCCCGCTGGCCCTGGCTAGAGGCCTTATCAATGTGGTCTACGGAAGCTTCTCGGCTGTGGATGAAAGACCCCAGATAGTTATTGCTCCGGCGGAAGGCCGCTCCATCCTTCCCTTGATACGAGTCTCGAGCATCTTCTGGACGAGCTGGTGCAAGACCACCGTTCTCCGCTGTCAGAGGCGAACCCTTGCGAGGCACTTGCATTGACGCGTCTGGAACCCGTACTTGGGGAACGTTATTGCTGACAGGAGCCGGAGACCGTTGCGTTGGCGGCATAGACCTTGACATTCTCTGAGCGTTCCGCAAAAGATTTTGATTCATCCCATCGTGCCCGTACCCTCGACCAGTGGAGGCAGATCCAGCATAACTAGATGAGTCATCTCCGTTCCTTTGAGTGGGGTAAGAGTGCAATGAGCTAGAATCGTTGGAAGTCAAAGTCGTAGCGGGCCGGTATCTGTCGTCTCCACTGGGAGCGGTGCGGGACATAGAGTGCAAAGACTCGCGAGAGCCATGCAAACCAGGGGGTAGCAGGTATGGGCTACCCACGTCCAAATCCATTGACAGTCCACGGCCTCGACGCAGCGATTTCTCCATGCCAATATCGGTCACCGTCATCTCTGGTGCCCCTTTGATCCCTTTCTTGCCCATCTTTTTATTTGCTGCAGTTGCACTGGCTGGGTCCATCCCAAAATCCAAAGATGCATGTGGATCGTTAGCATCTTCGCGGCGAAGTCTCTTGACATGCCGTCGGTGGAGGTAAATAAAGAGGATTATTGCCCCCACAAGAGGGATACTAAGCAACACGTTAGCTTGGCTATATTCGACTATGTCTCTGTCTCAAGAGCATACACAACACCAAGGGAAACCGGAATAGAGATGTTGTTCGCTACCGAGGGTTTTTGACAATTCGAATTCGAGTCATTGGGGGTGCAAACATCAGCACTAGTGGTACTGGGTGAAGCTCTTCTGACAACGGTTGGTGGCCCGGAGGCTGGTGTCTCGATCAATTGCTCAATAGGGACTGGCTCCGGGGCTCGAGTCTTGAGGTGAAAAGCCTGGTGATTCTGATAGAATCGGCTACCCATTGTCTGAAGACGTTGGCTTTCAAAGCCAACAGATGTGCGATAAGGGGAAGCCTAATCAAATCAAACGTATTCGAGAACTTTTTGTTGCTCTCAATACATTTTTGATCCTGGGACTGGCGAATGAGGTGCGGCTGAAGGATTGTCGGCCACGAAAACACCGGCCTAGCAGTGCAATACAGTCTATAACAGGAAAGAGTGACTGAAGTGCATCAAAGCAAAATCGTGACGGTCAAGTAACAAAGGAGTGGATGGCCGATTCAGCGACCACTGGTTTTCGGTAGAAATGATTGTTTGAAGTTCAAAGGACGCTGAAGATTTAGGGGGCGGGTGGGTAAATGGTCCAATCTCCGCCGTTCCTGGAGCTAAACCGCCTTGAGCACCAGCGTCAACAACTAGAAGCCTTTTTCGACGTTGCGATCTTTTTTTTTGAGGCGCCCACTATGAAGTAGATATAACCTGCTTAAGACATGGCTGTGCATTAACAATCATACTGCGAATGGCGGCAAATCATCTATCGGTGCTTCAGATTACATGTTTAGAGCGACCTCATATAGTTCTATTGTTTACGAGTTTTCCATCATAGATTGTACATTTGATGTACGAGTATCGAGTTCACGAGAGAAGAATCTTAAGGCGAGGATCGACAATGTAGTACCTTACGCTTAAGGTAGTGGGCACCTCACAACGCTCGCGTGTTGCCCCGAGGATCTCCAGAGCCCATAAGATAGAGTAGAGCAGGTGCACTTACTTAGATATCAATATACTACTTGCTTTCCAAGCGTCAACTTTCTAACATCAGGGTGAGCACTTTCGACAAAACCAGCTCACAGCATGGCAGGATCATGCGATACCTTGATGGATTTGGGCTTGAGACAACCGAAAGAAGAGCTCATACTCGATCTCCCAAAGGGCTTCTCTGCTAAACTTAAACTTCTCGTGGAGAATAACGGAGATCGGACTGTTGCATTCAATACGCCATTATTCGTGCTGCCCGCCGATGCTGGTAAGGATGACGATCCTGTCGTCGACCTTGCCAGAACTTTTGGCGAGGGGCTTCTGGAGAGTGCAGATGAAAGTGGAAGAACAGTACGAATTGACTACCTGCCTGATTCGTACTGTTCAGACCTTGAAAACTTTATATGGTCGCCACATCCCTATCATTCGGAAATACGCAATTGATGAAGCCGATCCCCAGTTGCTGAGCCTCTTCAGAGGCCATCTACAAGCCGAAAAGCAGTATTTTCTCCGATTTGCGCGATTGAAATCCCCAGCATTATGTGAGTTTGAGGAGTACCCATGAAATGACCTAGAGGCTCCTCAGATTCTTCAGAGAGTCCAGATTCCTTGCTCTCCCATCCTACTAAAATTCTCTACGGTTGCGGGCACGCCAACACCTCGGTTTACCGTATCGGCATCAACATCGTCCTCCGTTTGCTCTCTCTCCGGATCCCCTCCATTTCGCTTAAGCTTGACAGTAATATCACTGGAGAAGCGATCTGTCACGGTCTGTACGGGGATTGATGGTAAACTTGACCTGTGGCTCAAAGACTCGTCATTCAGATGGAGAAAGAGTGGTTTCAAAGACCTTATCAGAATCGCCAACAAGCATGACATAGGCGTCGATATGAGACGACAAGAAGCTCAACCTGATCCTATCGCAGGCAAGCATTTTCCACACCGGTACTCGTATGCTCAGAGCTTTATCCAATTTGAACACGGGACGCGATATACTCGCCACTATGAATTCAATCGAGAGGACCTCAGTCTCCTCGAACATGGACAAATATACAGCCTGAAGCTTAGGCCTCAAGGCTTTAATGTCTGGAACTACGGGATCGATCCGGACCTTCATGATAGAGCTCGACAGGCGGAATAGTGCCTACAGGACCCAATTATACTCGAGACAGCAAATGCAGCTGCGTTGACACTCGAAGCTAAATTCGAGGCTGAGCAGCCCATGCCTTTCTTTCGTCTTCCAACTGAGCTAAGAGTTATGGTATACGAGTACCTAAGGTATTCGGAGACACCCTACGCCGTCCGCTTCATTTGCGATGGCTATCACGAGCCTCAGGGCGACCACGGTCAGGCTATATAAACAGCTAGCTAGCAAATACCGATCTAAAGCCTTCGATTTTTTTAACAATTAATAGCAGATTGTCACAATCATCTTCTACCTGCAGAGCTTACTTCGGTTCTTAACCGACCGTTTGTACAACTTTCCGGTCGTTACAAACTGAGGCCGGCGATCGAGCCGTTGTTCGCAAACCATCTTGTAGAATCATTGCTCGAAACTGATGAACAACCACAACACAAACTACCATTACTACGTTGACAGCGTTGTGAGTCTCTTAGAAGACCCCTGGTTAAAAATAAACAGGAGGTTGTCCAGTTGACTTATGTCAAAGGGCCGCGAAGGATCGCAAGCTGGGGCCACAGAGTTGCGACCCGCGTTCAAGGTAGAGTAATTACCTTAGGAGCCTGCGGCCACAGATCAAGCCAGATTCATCCACTTAGTTCGCTGTCAAAGTCAAGGAGTATTTTAAGCGCTTCTACAAGAGTTTCCGCAAATGTGATGCAGACTAAGTTATCGACACAGCTTAAGCTGCTAAACAAGGCAAAAAAGAAGCTTTGGCCAGATCAAGCTTGGTTGTCTCCATTGTCAAGAATGGTTTTGGGCTCTATATAATGAAATATGCAAGATTAGTGACGTTCTCTGTGTGGTGAGGACAGCAGCCGTGGCAATGCTGCGTGATAAAATTAGCAGTAAGGATAGACTGTTTGGCAACTCAAGTATTGCTCGAGTTCTGATGAAGAGCCTCCGAAGCTTCACCCCCGTGAAACACAAATACTCTAAAGCGCAGGATAAAGTGTGTTTCATGGAGTGTTTCCAGATCCTGTTTGATGGTTAAGCGCGTCGGCAACAAAGTGCAATGGAGCGCTTACAGACACTTCAAACCTGCCTAAACGAGCCAAAGAAACCCTGGAATTTCCCTAACAACCGATCAACGCCTTAAAAGGATCTAAGAAAGTTTTATCTGGCATTAGGCATCTCGGAAACTCGGAAGATGCTGTAGCAACAGTGTGTGTAGACATGGCTAAGCACCTTGAGTACTCGTTTTCGAAACATTTGACAGTCTCATATGTCGACAGCTCATGATGGCAGAGTCCAAGATCTTGGCGACCCCAGCGATGACCGGGTTCTTGCTTGCTGGGTGCGAGCGCCTCGCATCACCGTTTGGCCCGAGCACTGCGTGGGTTGCGATATCCATAGCAGATGTCGAAGTACGCTCTGGACCCTCATTAGCCGTTTAGAGCTATCGACGCCCGTTCTGCTGATTATCCGAACTGCGGAGTGCGCTCTGGACGTGTATAAATGTGGGGTGGATCCCTAACTTCTATCACTATGCTCGCCAGCTTTCCTCGGGAACATCATTTTGTGTTAGTCTCGGAGTTGTGATTTCTTACTTTTCATTAAGAGCTTAGTTCATTGCTTCCCTAGTTTTATACATACGCAAGTCTTTCACCAGCACCCTTCGTTTTTGTGCAAGATGCTCCCGATAGTCCTCCTTCTCGCTGCCGTCGATCTTGTTGCCGCCTTTGCACCCGGCCAGAGAAACATCTTGGACCGGCGCCAAGGTGCTACCTTCACCGGTGTAGCGACCTTTGTCAACTTCGGCGGTCAAGGCAACACAGTCTGCGGCCCCATGTCCGGTACGTCAACCGCTTCTTTTGAACTACAAGCATCTAATGCACCCTTTTCCAGGCACCCCTGGAACCTACGGCGCCGCGGCCGGCGACCTCTCTCCTGACATATCAGGCGGCCCCTGCGGCGGCTCCATCGACACGACGCAATGCAACGGCCAAACCCCCATCGACACCTACGCCCCTCCTCGCTGCCCCACCGGCAACTGTGGCACTTGCTACCAAGTGACCAACGCGGGCGGCATGGAAGGCGCGGAGGCGGGAGGCACGGGCCAGAGTATCATCGTGCAGATTATTGACAGCTGCCCGAGCACGAACGCGTGGAATTTTTGCAAGACGGACGTCAGTCCGGAGCAGAGGTGCGGGGCGGGGGGCGTGAATCATCTGGATATTGATCAGAGTGCTCATTCGGCGCTTACTGGGACTGGAGGGGTAAGTTTTTCACTAATCAATATCGTGTGACATGGAAGGGCGACGAGTTAACGAGAGCGCAGGGTGCGAACTTGGCTATTGGCATTTCGCCGGTTGCTTGCCCGTAATGGGGAAGGGGAAGACGGAGGAGCTTGAAAGGCAAGGAAAAGTTGAGGAGGAAAAACAGGACGAGCTATTGGTGGAATGGACATGAAGGCTTGTACGAGTTGATCTCTGCAGCCGAAAGCTCCCCAATCCTGTCATTTCAACAAGTTCGCTCTAGCATAGCGGCTTAATCAAGGTCTCAAGACATGCCATGTAATAAGACTTTCAATCACTGCTCTTCTCATGCGAAAGCGATCAGAACTCATGCGCAGCCGTGAGCGATCTGAATACTTCGAGATGGGAATTTAATCCAAGGAGCGAGCAGTCGGGGGCGTTTTATCCTCTAAGAATCCTCTAAGAATCATGCCTTCTAGATCTTTTGATCCTCTGGGATCGAAATTTGGGGAGATCCCTGGCGGAGTGCCATCCTCCAAAGTACGACCTTGTAAAAAAAAGAAACAGATGAGTGAGTGAGTGGAAGTTGCCAAACAGCGGTGAAACAGGCCCGTGAATGGCATGTGCAGAAGACGGATAACAAACGCCGTAGGTCCGAGTCACAGTCCGAGTCTATTATAGCTCCTCAATCTCCAGCCCTCACACCCATGTTTCACCCATGCTTCTCCCCCACCATCTCATCCGACCCCTCCTGGCCATACGCCTTCGCATCCAAGCTAAAACTCCTAGGCACCAAACTCGCCCTCCGCGGCAACCCCGTCTCGGGATCCGCGACGCTATGCCCCCTCTGCGCAGCCTGCACGAGGTCCGGGTTCTGCTCCTTGAGGATCTTGAAGTTCTTCTCGGCCTCCCAGTTCCAGGGGGAGTCGGAGGCGAAGACGAGGTCCATTTCCTCGAGGGTGCGCTGGTTGGTTTCTGGGTAGAGGGCCCAGACGATGAGGATGGTGAGGGCGTTGACGGCGCCGAAGACGTAGAGGGATTTTTCGCCCAAGGCTTTGAACATGGTTGGGAGGAGGAGGACCTGGAGATGAGTGTGAGTGCGACGAGCATGGTGGTATGGGTTGACTTTTTTTTCTTACCGTCCAGCCGTTGCCAACCGACCATCCTACCACACCCCATGCGTTGCCCTTGGCACGAACCTGCAGTGGGAAAATCTCGGCCGGGTAGAGCCAGGGCACTGTGAGCCATGTGGCACCGAAAATAGCCGTGAAGAGGAATACGAAGAAGGTGGCTGCACCACCCACACCGCCTTTGTGTCCTTCGGGTGCGTTTGATGTGGCGCGAGCCAGACCACCGGCGGCAAACATACAGATACCCTGACCAACAGAGCCCCAGTACAGGGTCCAGCGTCGGCCGATACGATCGAGTGTAAAAACGCAGAGGAGGGTGGCGAACTACACGTGTTAGTGTAACCCACAACACGTGTCGAGGGTGGAGTAATATACCATGTATGTGATATCATTTAGACCAGAAACCCACAAACGGTCCTTGGCCGAAATCCCAGCGATAGTGAAGATAGTAGGACCATAAAGAGTAATTCCAGCAATGCCGATCCACTCTTGCAGGATCTGAAGCCACACGACCAAGTGAACACGACGAGCAGTATGAAGCTTCCCGGACCCGACGCCGGTAAACATGGCAAAATAACTTTGCTGTTTGGACGTCTTACGCTCGAGTTCCACCACGTTGCGAATGTCCTGGAATTCGGCTTCCGCTTTGCCAAGGTCATCACCAGTTTCTCCACGAAGACGTCCAAGGATATAGCGCCCTTCCTCTTCGCGGCCCACTTTGATGAGCCAGCGAGGCGATTCAGGCATGAGCCATACCACGGCGACAAGCACTAGAAGTGGAGCGATTTGAAACGCGATGGGGAACCGCCAAATGAATGAAGATAATGGATCGGAATAGAACGAGGTTCCACTGCATATTTGTGAGCCGCCGCTATGCTAACAAATTGAAGCGTGAAAGTTCAAGCTTCCGTGCACCACGGCTGCATTGAAATAGGAGGATAAGGGACACCTACTATTCGATCCAATAAGCAACAACGACACCAAAGATATTCAAAGTGAATTCAATAGCAACGAATTGGCCTCGCGAAGTGTGTTCGGCGGTTTCGGTTGCCCAGACGGGGGTAATGGCATTTAGGATACCAGTCCCAATACCATTCAAAGTACGAGCTAGAGCAATTAGTGAAAAGCTTACATTAACGGCGGTATGGAGAAAAGAACGAACCGCAGAACATCCAATTCGCGTTCTGGGCCGAGCATTGAAGAGTTGCACCGACAATGGCCCACACCGAAGCAAAAGCAATAGTCTTGATACGTCCATATCTGTCACCGAACCATCCTCCGAGGAACGCTCCGAACAGGGTGCCAGGAAGATAATAGACCGCGATCTATTACGGTTAAGATTATGGTGTTGGTTTGGAGATGGGCAAACTGACAATGCCTCCTTGAAGGAGCGGCTTATCGACCGCGACCAGGCCTTGCTTAGTATCATAGTGGCCAAAGCCCATTGTCTGAGCGTAGTTTCGGTTGGTGTTGACACCTCCCATCACACCCTGGTCATATCCGAAGAAGAAGATGGACAGGCCAGCGACGGCGTTGATTGCTATCAGGAGTGCTCGTTTCTCGTACCTGCGAGCTGCATTCCACGAAGAAATACGATCCATATCTGCGGTATTCAGATATGCCAATTTGGGGGGGGGGGGGGGGGGGGAAAAAAATTTTTATGGGAAAGCAGTTGTTCGAAACTTATTGAAGGATAACGAAGAGTGAACTGAACAGAAAGATCCCTTGAAGGTTTCGTTCTAGGTCCACAGAACGAGCTGTATAACAGTGGAGAGAAAACAAAACGGTAAAGCAACGGAATGGTCTATCAATTTATATCAAAAGCTGATGAGCAAAAGTAAAGAGCAGCACACAAACGCTCCTATCAGCGTTGTAGCGGATATTAAGTATAGGGTTAGTGTTTGAAGGCGTCAGCAGATGTGTAACAGTCGTACCTTATGCTGGGATGTGGAACATGGTACAGATGGTGGATGTGGATTATTCGGTTACCACACACGCCACAGTAGATGGGGATGAGGGGTGCGGGGTGCGGGCGGGCGAGCAAATGACGTATTGTCCGTACTCGAAAGCCTCAAATTCCATCCTTCCAGAAGACTTCCGCAATCGGTTAGCTATGCAGATCGTCCCCCGCTCAACCGCTATCACGGCAGCACGGCTGCCGCAGTCCCCACATTGGTGATCTTCCAGTGAGAATGTGTGAGAGTGTATGTACCAAGTGCTTTTCGTTGGACCTTTGCTTGTACCCCGTACGTACGTGTACCTGGTACCTATCTGCTGTAAGGTGTTCCTCAAGGAGAAACGCATTCCTTCTCTGAACCTGTGCACTATCGTTTCCGGAGCTGCGCCTCGATTTCCCTCGCTCATGCTTTCTATGTTTGTTGGTTCAGAGTAGCGGTTGGGTCGGCAAACATTTTGCGACAACCCTCGATAGACATCTGGGGTCAAAGTGTAGGTACATTGGGGGACATCGTCAGCGACAAGATAAGCCACTCGGCCGATCATCCGAACAGTCTAGGGTGGGTCGGTCAGAGATGTGTTGTTTTGCTTGGACGAATCGCTCGTTGCGCGTTGCCTTCATACCGTCAGAAGCATGGACCAACTGCACCAGAAGGTTTTCGGTGGCTTGTAGGGTTCCAGCCGCGAGAACGTCGCACATTGTCTGGTAGTAGCCGAAACTCATGGGCCATGGCGCGTCAATCCCGACGATGACGTGGCAATATGAGGGTACGGTAGAATCATGGTGGTTTTCTGATTGGATTCAAGGGGTCAGGGGCATCGTATGCTGCGACAGCTCATCGCACCTTGGACGTATGGACTCTGCCCAGCGCTCATAGTCTTTTGTTGTCTTGATTGGCATTGCGCGACTGCTGAGGAGGTGTTGATATGTTCTCAGTGCGTTGGAATGGTAGGACCGAGGTCAGTATAAGAACAGCTGGTGAGGACTTTAACCTGAATCGGCAGCGCGAGCGATAGCTTAGAGCCGCCACGGCTCTTGGGGGCCACGTTATAAGGTAAGTGCGTACTTAGGCTGTTCCAACATCACAAGTTCGTCCCCCGCTTAACGAGTAACGAGTGCATACTCGCTGGCTCCTAGAGTCCGATTTTGTTTTTTGGTTGTTTCAAGCCTCATGTGCCAACTATACCTTAGTATCCATAGAGAATTCATAGCCCGAACAACTGGGCCTTCTGCATGTGAGCACTATATAAAGTAATTACCAAAATCATTCAACGGCTGAATAGGGCTGCGGTAATTGTGTCAGCGGCGCTTGGGCCCTGCTGAGTAACACAAGTGGGATTTCGGAGCGGATTAACCCGTCTAATCACGAAGAAACACTGGAGGTTCCTACAGTACGTTCCAAAGACGCGGCGGCCAGAACAACCTTCGACAACCACATCCCCTCACCCACTCTGTGCATACGGGCCCCAAGTCTCCAGCTTCTTTCCATAGCTTAGCTGTCGACCGAATACATCTTCTATCCTTTCTCTTCTCTACGCTGTTGCTGACCTTGCCTCACCTTCTCTTCCAAACCCCCACTGGGGAGCCTCATTTTGCCCCACCAAACAAAACTACACCTCCTGCATGCGAGCACACTATAATTCCGACCATACTCTCTGCGGGTAAATACGATCTTGCGGTGCCCCTAAACCCAAGCGCTCTTTGGGGCCGCTCACTGCCAAGATGTCACTATCGGTCGAGGAGTTGGATGCAACGGTGCGGACGTTCTACGAAGGCCGCGGAGAAGTGGTAAGAACAATTCCTAAAGCTACTACTTATGACTCCGTAGATTGACCGTGTCCACAGCAAAAGCAAGCCCAAAATACACTGAACCAGGTATTCAAAACAACCTCGAAACCTTATCCCTTGGCCGTACTATGGCTGACAAAGTCTCCAGTTTAAAGAGAATCCTGATGCTTGGCTCTTGGTGGACAAGATATTACAGGAGGCGACGTACCCACAGACCAAGTGTGAGTATTTTGCCAGTATCCTCTCAGTGGCAGAGTAACCTGACCATATTAGATATTGGCCTTCAGGTTTTGGACAATGTCATTGTCACTAAATGGAAAGTCTTGCCCAGAGAGCAGTGTCAAGGTAAGAATGTAAGAATGTGCGTCAAGGATAAGTCTAACAAGCTCTGATAGGCATTCGAAATTTCGTTGTGAACTTCATCATCCAGAGCTCCAGTTCGGAAGAGAGCCTTAAAACCCAGCGGACGTTCCTTAATAAGCTAAATCTAGTACTGGTATCCATTCTCAAGCAGGAGTGGCCACACAACTGGCCGACTTTCATCAACGAGATAATCTCTTCTTGCCACACCAATCTGTCTATATGTGAAAATAATATGGCGATTCTACGGCTTCTTTCGGAAGAGGTATTCGACTATTCCGCAGACCAAATGACATCAGTAAAGACCAAGAATCTTAAAACCACAATGTGCGCTGAATTCTCGTCGATTTTCCAGCTATGTTCAGAAGTGCTGAACACCGCAAACCAAACGAGCCTTATTAGGGCGACTCTTGAGACTTTGCTGCGGTTCTTGAACTGGATCCCCCTCGGGTTCATCTTCGAGACTCCCATAATCGAGACTTTGAGAAGCAGGTTCTTAGAGACCCAGGAATTCCGTAACATCTCCTTGAAGTGCTTGACAGAGATCGGTGGGCTGCAATTAGGGCAACAATTCTCCTATGACGAAAAACTTATTGCGATGTTCACAGAGGTCTTGACTACAGTATCGAAGATAATTCCATTGACCATAGACCTCAGATCGTCGTACACCAAGAGCAGCTCAAGAGACCAAGAGTTTGTCCAGAATCTATCGCTATTCCTATGCAATTTCTTCACCATTCACCTCAACGTAAGTAAATATGGCTAAGCAAGTTCGCTAAACTGTTTTACTAATCACTTACAGCTCATCGAAAACCTGCCCAATCGGGACTTTCTTACTCACGCACATTTTTACCTGATACGGATATCTCAGATAGATGATCGGGAAATATTCAAGATCTGCTTAGAATACTGGACCAAGCTTGTTCAGGAGCTGTACGAAGAAATGCAGCAGCTGCCAATTACTGATATCAATCCTCTCATCAACATGGGGGTTAGTGGACTTTCAAATGGCGGGGCACCTCATCCCAACGTGCTTGCTAATTATCCCCTACGAAAGCACAAGTATAATGAAGTACTTTCGAATCTACGGCAGGTAATGATCGAAAAAATGGTTCGGCCTGAAGAAGTACTAATCGTCGAGAACGACGAGGGTGAAATTGTCCGCGAATTCGTGAAAGAGAGCGATACCATTCAATTATACAAGACCACCAGGGAGTGTCTTGTCTATTTGACCCATTTGGACGTTGTCGATACGGAGAATATCATGTCTGATAAGCTCGCTCGCCAAGTAGATGGTACGGAGTGGTCTTGGAGCAATTGCAACACCCTCTGCTGGGCTATTGGTTCAATCTCCGGCGCCATGAACGAGGAGACCGAGAAGCGCTTCCTGGTCACAGTCATCAAGGATCTTCTTGGCTTAACAGAGATGAAGCGAGGGAAAGACAACAAGGCTGTCGTCGCAAGTAATATCATGTATATTGTGGGGCAATATCCTCGCTTCTTGAAAGCTCATTGGAAATTCCTCAAGACTGTTGTCAACAAGCTCTTCGAATTCATGCACGAGACCCACGAAGGTATGTATAATTTTTCTCGGTTATGCGCGCTAGTGCTACTGACATGAGAAAAGGTGTTCAGGACATGGCTTGCGACACCTTCATAAAGATTGCAAACAAATGCAGGCGTCATTTCGTAGCCCTACAGCCAGGGGAAAGCGAGCCTTTCATCGATGAGATTGTAAGAACCATGCGTAAGATTACCGTCGATTTGAGTCCACAGCAAGTCCATACTTTCTATGAAGCATGTGGATACATGATCAGTGCTCAAGGTCAAAAGAATATGCAAGAGAGGCTGATCCACGACCTAATGTCGTATCCCAACGAAGCGGTATGGTTTTGGAAAGCCTTAGAGGTGAAACACTGCTAATACGTTCAACATAGTGGGACGCAATTATTCGAAGTGCAGGCCAGGACCCTTCGATCTTACAAGATGGTGAAACGATCAAGGTTGTTGGTAATGTTATGAAGACCAACGTCGCGGCATGTTCCTCAATCGGTAGTTATTTTTACCCACAAATTGCGCGGATCTATCATGATATGTTGTCAATGTACCGAGCCACAAGCGGGATGATTTCAGATAGCGTCATTCGAGATGGTGCGTTTGGGATCTCCTGAAAACCTTCATTTCAGTATTACTAACAGGCTTCAGGTCTCATTGCTACAAAGATGCCTAAAGTCCGTGGGCTTCGAACAATCAAGAAGGAGATTCTCAAGCTTGTTGATACCTACGTGCAGAAAGCAGATGACCTAGAATTAGTAAACGCAACCATTGTCCCTGCGTTATTAGACGCAGTCTTGATCGACTACAATCGCAACGTTGCTGATGCAAGAGACGCTGAGGTACTGGACGTAATGACAACGATCATCTCTAAGCTACATGTACGTTGGACTATCTATACCTCGAAGTACTCGGTTAGAGCCGTTCTTCGTGTAATTGTCACGTACAGATCTAACAGTGGATAGGGTCTCATGGAAGATAAAGTCCCTACAATCATGGAGAATGTATTCGAGTGCACGCTTGAGATGATCAACAAGGACTTCTCGGAATATCCCGAACATCGAGTCGAGTTCTTCAAGCTTTTGAAGGCGATCAACCTCTACTGCTTCCCTGCACTACTCAAGTTGGATGGACGACAATTCAAATTTGTCATTGATTCATGCATGTGGGCAAGCAAACACGACAACCGCGAAGTTGAGAATACTGGTCTAACGATGTGTATTGAGCTCATGGATAACATGGCCGATGTCACTGATCACCAAACGTCAAGCGCCTTCTTCCAGCAATTTTACGTTGCCATTCTGCAAGATGTCTTCTTCGTCCTCACCGATGCGGACCACAAAGCTGGTAAGCCATTTTCTTCTTACCGTAATGATAGTGAGAAGATGGGACGCTAAATCCAAGACAGGTTTCAAATCGCAGTCCATGCTACTAGCACGGATGTTCTATTTCATAGAGTCAGGCAAGATCACTGAGCCTGTTTATACCCCTGAACAAGCTCCAGCTGGCACTAGCAATAAAGATTTTTTACGTGGTTTCATTGGAAATTTGCTGCAGACTGCGTTTTCCAATCTTCAAACGTGAGTTTCTAGCCTTACAACCGGTTACCATTCCTAATATTTCTTAGCCCACAAATACAGCAGTTCATCGAAGGTCTTTTCGTTTTGAACACGGACCTGCCTAAATTCAAGCTTAACCTTCGTGATTTCCTCATTCAGCTTAAAGAATTTGCTGGAGATAACTCTGATCTTTATGCTGAGGATCGGGAAGAGGAGAGGAGGTTAGCCAAAGCTGAAGAGCGCGAACAAGCTGCCAAAGTAGGAGGGCTTCTAAAACCAGCCGATCTTGACCAGGATGATGAGTTGTGATTTGGGGTGGAGTTGCGGGCGAATACGCTCGTCATGTTGGCAAAACTGCTCTTGGATCCTTCCCTAAGACACTGGCAGGTACCGCACGAGGCGACGGACTTGATGGTTGGGCATTGTACGATCTTCGAGATGTGCCCTAAGTCCCTTTCTTATGTATCAGCAGCTCGCATCTGCTCCTGCAAGAATGGTACGCCCCATCTCCGCTATCCAGAGACAGGATTTGATCTCGGATAGATGAACGGCTGTGACGGGGCGAGGCAGAGCACAATACACCAGTTCACGAAAATACGAGCGCTAGGCGCAGGGGAGGTTGCACAAAGGTGTCTATTCAACGTTTCCTGTTCTTGTGCCTGGTGATCTAACGGGGCATACTGTGTCTAATACCTTTGCACGATCAAGTAACTAAAACGTTGTCTAGAGAAACGGGTGTTATTCCGAAATGCTCCGCCTGGGCATTCGAGAAAGAGATAGTTAGTTTTTCATTGCGTAAACTGATCGATCACTGTGGCCCAAAGTATCCGATCCTTATGCCCCTCCTCGGCAGCCAAATCAAAGACACGGCTCGAATACCTCCCAAACCTTCGGAATGCCCCACTGCTCCCAACGTACGTAGTGATCTCAACTTTAAGTCTTCATCGCCACCACAAACAAGTCCCTCATGCCCCTCAAAAACATCCCCAAATCCCTATTCTCATTCACTCTCTCCAAGCATCTCTCCATCCCATCCTCTTCAATCTTCGGCCTCAGACAAACAACTCTATAATCTCTCATTTCAATGTCCAACTCGAACCAACCCTCCCTCTCCCAATCCCTCTCATCAACATGCGTAAACACGAACTTCAACCGGTCCGCCTGCCCCGCCCCTTCAATCCTTAGACACAAATAGTCCGTCCAGAATTGCAGTTCAGGCTCATTGAAGCGGGCTTGGGCATCGATGGCTGCCGCATGTTCTTGCTGCGAGGCAAGGCGCTGGGAGATAGCTTTTTGGGTAGAGGCGATTTCGGAGCGGAGACGGTCCCGGTGGGCGGCACGAGCGTCGCGTTGAGAGGTTATGGAGTTAATGGCGGCGTGCATTTCGGCAGTCTCGGCGGCTTCTTTCGTGAGGGATTGGGCATGAGTTGTGGCTTTGTGGGCCAGAATTTCGATATCTTTTTTCTTCATGCGTTGGTCCTCCTGTAGCTCTGCGACATTGATGCGGAATTGATTGCGTTCTTCGAGCACTCGTTTGCGACCCTTGGCAATGAATTCGTCGAAGCGGTCTGTAAATCGGGCCATACGATCGCGAAGGTCTTCGAAGCCAAAGTTTATGCTTGGGAGTGAGTCGGCCATTGAGGGCGCGTTGACGGAGTGGAGAGGCGGGCGCATTGTGCTCGTGGAGAGGGAGGGCTCGAACAAGGTCGCCATTGTGGAGAGTGAGATGTTTATCGCGTCCAGATGAAAAGCTTGAGTGTGACGACCCCTAGGTGACCAAGGAGCAGGACAGGCGCAGTCTTGAGTGAGGTTAGATGTTTGTTGTAGTGTAGTGATTCGGTTGTTTACCGTTTACATAAACTGCATGGCAACCACGCTAAAGGATCACACTAAGCTATTTCGAAATTCTCTATCAAATTTTCCATACATGACCTTAGACGCGCAGAGTCGCGTCACGTCTGCTAACCTTAGCAAGAGGCTGCTGAGGGTTTTACGACATGGATATGGTCAAACGCTTGAATAGCATCTGCAGCGGCAAGGCGAGACGGAAACCGGATGACTGAGGCTCGCCCAGCTGACCTCGTGTACGGTCACCTGGGTGAGGCTGTCTACGATACTGACAGTCAGGAATGGAAATTTACTAGGAGGCCATGTATTGGTAAGGGAGATCGGTTATGCAGGAGTCTCAGTGTTGACCTTTGTAGGCCGACAGCTCAAGCCTATCGGGCAGCCAACGGTTGCTTTTGAAGCTTCATTGGCTCAAAACTCGTCAAGCACAACTCAGAGCGCAGTCGCACGTACTCGAATTATCAAGAAACTCGCTAAGGCATATCCTGAACTTGTCCCTGGAACATCCTTACTTCCAGGATTAGCCCAAACCTCGGAGATAGTCTGCGAAGCCACATCAAGATATGATCCCTCTGTGTCAGAGCTGCTAGTATTCGGCACAGCTCTCAATCGGGACAATCCACGTACAGGATCAACGACAGTGCCAATAGTCGCTACCGCAGGCGGTGAAGCAGGTGAAGCGGTAAGGCTTGCATGTGTAGGCAAAAAGCGGGTTGGATGGCATGGCAACACTACCATAGGTCTGACCTGTTCGGAAGTACAGGATAAAGAGCAAGGATGGTGGTCTGGCAATGGCGGTCCAGTACAGCAGCTGAGCTTTGCAGAGGACGAAGGCAACTCTAGTCCATGGCTTGCGGTTCGTTGTCCTGGAGCTACATCGATTCTTCATCCTGTACTACGTCGAAGCACAGTACTACCGGTCTCTCCTTACTCAACTATACGCGCGGGTCTATACCAAGCCTCCCGCCTTGACCCAAACCCTGTTGCCATTCTGCCCACTGAAATAACCGCTGGAGCGCCGCACGCTGATGTCTCCTTCAACCCTTGGTACGAAAAGCAGCTTGCCATTGTTGACCAGGGAGGCAGGTGGAGCGTCTGGGACATTGAGTACAAGAACAAGCGACGAGATATTTGGACAGTCAAGGCAGGCAGAGTGGGAAGCATACAGGACGGGCAAATCCAAGGTTTGGGCCCATCCAATATCGACGCAGACGGTTGGGGATCTATTTTGTGGGCCTACAATGTCCACACATTGCTTGTATTTGGCCGGAGAACCTTTATGCTTTACAATCTCAAAGATGACTCAGAGCGTCTCGTGGGACCTGACCTGGCACTAGCCACGGGTCAAGATTGGATCCTCGGCGTTAAAAGAAGCCCATCAGACAAATGCCATGTTTTTGTGGTGACATCCTCCCGCATCTTCTGGCTGCGTATCAATGGCTTTGGTGGGATGAAGGAGAAGGAGAAGGGGAATCCAGATATTGGTGCCAAAATCTTACTTTCATGGAGACATTTTCGCGACCAAGATGATGCGAGCCTTGGACTCAACGTATTGAGAGATACAGAACATACTCCAGCACCACCTGTAATAGACTCGGCAATGTCTGAGCCAAAACCAGCGTTACTTGTACTACTATACTCTCGCCTGACTGGTCTAACTACTGTGTACACTTTTCAAATGTTGCCATCGCCCTTAGATCTCCCAATCTCTGCCTCTGACCCCTATTTTCTTGGCCTGGGCAATCCAGTTGATATATCCGAGAAGCCGGTTATTGCACCTTGTCTCACACAATGGAAATCAATCTCCTCCCTTGTGCTGAGGGATGTGGAGTACAATGTCAGATCAGGATCTACCCCGTCTGGACCTGGACACCAGTATGCGAAAGGCAACGTCAGATTCTACCAGCTGTGTACTTTGTTCAACGATCTAAGCATCGAGCAAAGTCTTTATGCGAGTACACCAGCAAGTCGCATTACACCAATTCACCCTCCAGACTTCGAAGTACAGGTAGAACCCACAAGATCTGCCAAGATTATAAAGGACAGTTTTGTCGTACCGCGTGGTGTCTCGGATGGTAAGAGGGCATATCTCCACACTGAATCAAACCTTGTCCATGAAGGAGAGCGCATGATGGAAGAAGACAGCACCTCAGATAACGGAGACCCGTGGACTGTAAACTTTGAATGGCTCGAAAGGCATATACAGAGCTTCACACCTAGCTCATTGACCCTTGAGCGTACTACCTCCCCAGTAGTAAATTCTTTCAGCGACTTATTAGACATAATGCAATCTGTCATCGCGAACGATCCTACACCGGAAGAACCTGGAATCAAGCTGCTGTATGTGTGTTCCTTATTTCCATTTTGAGATTCGTCTGATCGAAAAACTTAGCGGTGAGAATCTGAGCATGCATAATTTTGTACCGGATGTTGAGCAAGCATCCATGCATCTCCATGATATGATGACGCTAGCTGCGGAGGGGAACGACTGTCTCAAGCAAGTCCATTTGGATTCAAGCTTAATACGTCCGGCAACGGAGGTAGACTTCGTGGCCGGCAAGGAATTATCACTCTCACAGATTCATGACACTCTCATTCATTGTTGGATAACTCCCTTGGCATCAAGCATACCAGGTAGGGTGCGAGTAACGATAGAGAAACGATTGCGAGAGATTGCCGTCCAGATATTCCTCGCAAGCTATGGGATTCAATCCGAGCCAGGGCCTACTCAAGACGAGAACGACCCGTTGACAGAACAAGGACTCTTCACCCTTCCAGTTCGCCGAAAGTCCTCTTTCAGTAGCCTCATCAAAAGAGGCAAAGAGAGAGAGGCACCATCGCGCTCCTCCTTACCCCAAGTATCCTCACAAGTCTCCCAAGATGCCGGTTTCACCCAATCCAACCCACAGCCACCCCCAGGCACACCCCCTATCCCTAACCCAACTCCTTCTCTTTACTCCAACAGCTCGGCCTCGTCTCTTCCCCGCTCAGAAGACCCCGCCAGCCAACGCCTACGCACTCTCGCCACCCTCACTCCTCAACCTTTTCTCCCAAGGTCAATGCAGAACATCCTCAGCCACTGGACCGTGGGCACGAACCCTGACGCCTACAGCTGGGAAGCCAAGCAAGCAGCTCCCGAGACCGAGAGCACGGAAACAGAGGCGCAAACCAAAAAAGGGAGGAAATTGGAGAAACAACTCAAGCGGAAGAGGCAGAATACGATGCCTTCGTCCTCACAGTCGGTCCCAAGCCCATCGTCGCAGCTAGCTCCACCTATAATCTCAGCTAGCCAGCCCCAAGCGGCTCGAGGAACGCAGGCTAGCACGCAATTTTCCGAGGACGTGGCGCCGGCGACGCAGGAGGAGCGCGGAGCGTTTGATGGACGGCCTAGGTTGAAGAAGATGAAGATTGGGGGCGTGAGGATGGGGGGGAGGAAGAAGAAACCTGGGTTTTGAGAGGGGTTACTTGCTGGAGTTTGGGCGTGGTGGGAGGGGAATGGGGTTATATTGTGAGATGGGAGAGCTGGATGGTGTGGTGTATGGTGTGTGTGTCAACATTGCGACTTTGGTGTTTTGTGAACGTTGTACGGATACCCATAGCACGCAGTTACAAAGGGACTATTTCGAGACCGAAGTACTATCCAAAGAAACAAACCTTCCACTCGACTCTTTTGCAGTAGTAGTACCTTACGACCCTACCTTCTTCACCCTTTCCCTCCCTCATCTCCATCCCTGCTCACTAACCACCCCCCGCCCCTCCGCGCCCCAAAACCAACTCGAATTCGAGACTGCGAGAAAGCTGTGAATGCGGAAACATCGCTAGTAGACGCTCTGCTGCTTCTACATACATAGGAAGATCCGACGACGCCACATGGGGACGCCGGCGAACACGGACGCCCCTCTTCTTCCAAAACCCTCCCATTCCACCTCCCCTTTGTCTCAGTTATTGTTATAACCATCTCCTATCCATCTATCAATCGCGATTATGATCAGGATGCGATCAACGCTTCTCCTTCCAAGGCCTGGGATGGTAGCGTGAGGGATAGATAGATAGTCTTTCTCCATGACTGACCTGAGCTTGTGCCTTTTTAATTCATGCGTGGGTTGGTTGAGGAGGGGAATGGGAGGTGGATGGGAGGTGGTGAGAGTGAGGGGAGTGGGGGGAGGGGAAGGGTTGTGTGGAGGGGGGAGTGGGGCGGGACAGAGGGTGTGGTGGATAGGGAGGTTTTCGAGTTGGAGCGATCTCTTATGGAAAAGCTTGCTTGGCATTGCTTCTGCTGATTTTCCTAGAGAGTACAATGAAATGACCGATGCTAGATACCCTCCACCACCTCCCCAGAACGGAGCCAATTTTCAAGAGAAAAAAAGCAAACACCAATCCAACAGTTGTTGACCGAGGGGTATATCAAGAAATCGAGCGTTGCATCCGTACTCGGAAGTATATGTTGAAATCATCCCTATCCTACCGGTGCCCAAAGATTTCCATGCGATCCCCATCATCGACTTCGTCGTCGCTCATGTTTTCGTCGCCGTCATCATCGTCTTCCTCCTCGCTGCTACCGCCGTCTTGCGTGCCATGTTCATGGAGCGCTACCTCTGTTCTTCTGCTAGGACTTGCCCGACCCCAAAAATCCACATCGGATTCATCGGTGTTCATCGACCCTGCGTCGTCATCTACATCGTTTGGCCACGAGCTCAGATTCAGAGCCAAAGGACCCGTCGTGCATGGTGATTCAGAGCGTGCGCCTCGCCGAGAGGGTTCGAGAGAAGGGACTTCTAGGGTTTCGGCAGGAGGCGGGGCGGAATTGGTGGTTCTACGGGCAGGTCCCGTTGGGCGTACAGCTCTGCCACGGGACGGCGGTCTAGACAGCGCAGCATGATTTTCAGGGCCGGGAGCGCCGTCCAGAACTTCTGAGGGGATAGTCTCGGGGACCGGTCCGGTAAGGATCTGGATCTGTGCCGTGTTGTAGGAATCGCATCTGGGCGGAAGTTAGCAAAGAAGTCGAACAGGGAGAAGGTCGCTTGAGACGTACACGGCGCATTTCAAACCAAGCCAATGATACTTGACCACCGTTTTCGCACTACAATCGTTGCAATAGACCCAGGCCTTGGTATCCTGGAATTCGACGGGCATAGGCTGAGCCTCAATTGCTCTTTCCAGGTGTCTGAATTGCATTTCCATGTTAACGATGCTTCTACTGCATATCGGGCATCGATAAGAGTTCTTCATGTGCTCATAGTAACAAAGATGATGGATACTGTGGCCACAACGCATGAACACAACGGTTTGAGGCGAAGTGAACATGTATTCACCGCATATAGGGCAGTCACAGTCTGTCGAACGCTCAATACAGCGATGGGTATCTCGAATAGAAATCGACAGACACACACAGCAAGTCTATACTTTAGGGTGAGCTCATCTAGAGGTACCAAACCTCACTATGGTGGAATAACATACCTTGCAATGATAGAAATCTTTCCCGAGTCCTTGACCGACTCGACAGATGCCACAATCATCGCAATGATATATACTCTTTCCAGCATCGTCATCCCACAGCTTGCATACACTGCAGTAATACCGTGCTCCCAGCTGCCCACACTCTCTGCACGCCTCTGCTGCAGGCTGAGCGCAACCGCAGAGCATACAGAGCATGTTCTTGGTTTCGCGTCGGTTTAGTGAGTGGTCTTCAACGCCGTCGTGGCAAAACCGGCAAGTGTACCATCGATCACAAGCAGAACATTGCAATTTGATATTCCGCTTGTAGTGTGGGCATCCTAGAGCAGGAGGTTCATCCTCGACTTCCGAAGATTCTGCCTGTTGATGGGATGCTGTCTCATTAGCATCTCTGTTATGATAAGGGAAACTGCCTCCTTGGAAATACGTTGGCTGGAGATCCTCGAGTGTAAGATGAAAGGAAGTAATAGCATTAGCGAGTGGTGATGAAGGTCCGGGATTCGATACATCCCGGGCCCTGTTATCGATTGAATGGGTAGAGACTGGCGTCATCGGTCTCTCGTGACTTATCATACTTGCTGGTGAGCCAGACCGCCGGATCTGACCAAGTTGCGACGTATTATACTGTTCGGTCATGAAACCATGTATAAGCCGTGCTTTTTCAGCATTCGATGCTTCAGTACGTTGGACAGCAATGATTTTTTTCCGCATGTAGCCCATTCCATCGTCTTCTAGCAGGGAACCATCTCCATTGCGGATACTGTAGCTGCCTGTACTTCCGGCAGTATTTTGTCTATGAACCCTCGAAGAGCGCACTGATTCTCCGTTGGGAACATTGCCTGTGTCGACCATCGAACGTAGCGAGCTGCTGAAAGATGAGGGATAAGACCTGAACCCATCGGGTATCCTGTATAGCGGATTGTCTGACGTCTCATCTCTAATGTTTATGTTCTCTGCTACTGATCTTACAGGTACATTTTCTTCCAAGTCGTTTTCTGTAAGCCACAAAGGGGTCTCGACTCCTTGGCTCGCTCTCCATGCCTGCAACTCTGCCTCTAACTCATCTACTCCGACTTCTGAAACTGGTGACTCCACCTGAGGTTCGCCAGAGATCATCCGGGCCGGAGCCTGGGTAATACTACCGGATGTAATATGGTCCTGCACTTCCCCCGCGACCGCCGTTCCCTCCAAGTCATCGTCGTGCTGTGACGCTTCATGGTTTTCCCGTGGAAATCGCAAAGTAGTAGCAGGTGGGGACTGGCTACCATTTCCAGGACGGGAAAACCGGCGAGCTTGTCTGATGACAGGTTCTATGAGAAATGACGAGATATAATGGCTCATTAGGTGGATTGGACTAGACTCTGAGCAGAGGTGACCGTCGCAACAGTTGGAGACAAAGGAACTTGCATCGCTCGAGACGCTCGATCACATGTCAAAAAGCAGTGAGGTTCATACATATAGAGTAGCAAAGTTGGTACCCGTAGGATGGTGGCGTCCTGGCGTTCCTCAAATGGTTTGCGGAACTTTCCCCGAGACTAGGAACATCTTTGATCCCGAGGGTCCACGAGGGTCCTCTTTGTAAGGTATCTTGGCAGCTCGTGGAGCTGCAACATCTACTATCTACTGTCTACACAACGGTACCTAGTCAACGGACTTGATCAAACGTATTCCCGGCTCTGTATAGCAAGGGGAAGGTCGCACTGATGACTCCGTGCGAGCCACGAGCTCTTCTGGATTCAAATAATTCTCCACCTCTTGAAGCTTGTATTTCCAATATTGAATCTTTCGGTCTATGGGATACATCTGGAATACGCTTAATGGATACATGAGCCTCTGACTGTACCTTATCTTTCCAGTGGTCACGGTAAATGTGACTGTGGCCTTCCTCAGGGTATGATCACTCACGTTCGTATTCAGTCACCGAATTTTCAAGCTTCTTAGTCTGTTTAAGAGGATTCGTCTTTGCAAAGTCAAAAGTTCATTACATCTGCAACCATGTCCCTTTCCAATTCTCATACATGTTATTCCACTTTGCGTTGTCCAAACACCACCTTTCGATTCCCTAGTTCTTTAGCCTTGTCTCAATTCGTCCTCGACCATCAGACCTTGACGGTACATTTGCCGCATCGTAGATGGTGGCACTTGGCGCATTGCACCACGTAGTGGATGTTGGTAGAATTGAGTACTGCCTGGCAACGACAGCATATGATATCTCCTTTCTTTGCGTTAGTGTTGGGGGTAGCAACTGTGGTAGTTGTAGTGGTACCAGTATTGGCAGATGGTGCTTGTGTGGAAGACATGGTACAAGAGCCTCCTCAATTTGCTGGGCTGCTTGACGGATTAGTGTATGAAGGGTCGCTATGAGGTCGGGTGGTTGTTAAGTTTGGGGAACGTCGGTAGATATCCAGGTTCGGGTATGGTATATCCAAGTTTGGCTTGATGTAGTGGTCGGTCAAGGACTGAAGGAGAAGAATGGAATACAAACGCCGTGCCTTAAGAAGCCGCAGGTGGTATAAAACAACGATGGTGGACGGTCATTTGTGAATACAATCGTAATTGTCATGGTATTCAGAAGTGGAGTCAACATTGTCTACATATCGAGACGCCACTGTTCCGGTATCAAGTACTGGGTGTTCCTAAGACACTGAACAGTTTTCTAATTGTCAAGAAGTGTACGCACAGCTGTTGAGTGGTGACTGGTTGAAAGTTAGGAAAGCGTGTTGGATCGCTTGTTTACTATCGCCGTGAATAGCATGATCATTCCCCAATTATCAATTTCATAGAACGAACGCAATCCTCGAGCCAGCATTACTGATCCATCCAGCTGATGCCGAGTGACCTAATTCGGAACGCTAAAGACGCTTACCTTGAAGAGATCTCCCCAATGGCCACCGCCACATCATAGTGTTTCACAATATCTGCGCGAATTGCGTTTTGCCGCACAAGCTGTCATAAAGTAAGGACAGAGTAAAGAGCAGGAAACTGGGATCATCAGTGTAGATTGTAAATGTGACTGGGACACGCCTGCCATGAAAGCAGAGTCTGGATATCTCGTTCATTCGTAGAATCCATACGTAGAGCATGATAGTTTCTCAGCTGACAGGTTCTGTCCTCCATTCCAAATCCATAGATTCCGGAAAAGAACATCTTCTGGTCTATGTTTGGTCTCCCCAAAGAGAACGAAGCAAGACAGAGAACTCACACATATAAAGATGACTACCTTAGTAAGAGATATGCAGCCGATGTTAATGCTGATGGGAATAACACAGAGAGATGGGTGACCCCTAGCAAGACCTGGAGCATAACAGGACAATCAAAATGATTGTTTTTGTAGTCTTACGACCAAGACAAAGGAACCGTAAAGGAGGTCAAGGACATAGCTAAAGTCACAAAACCAATATACTCATCCCCAAAAAGCCATTGACTGTAGCTCATTTAAAAAAACAAAAAAAAAACAGGCAGTCTCACCGAGACTCGAACGCTCAACCAAAAGATCAAAAAGGTAAATCCCCTGACACAATGCAGTGAATAATACCCTCTAACCCAGTTTCGGCCGTCAGAATTTTCTGGTGACACTGTGCACTAGACTAATAATGACTATCGAACTTGATGAAATTAATCGATGTATTTTGATATATATTTCAAACCAATGATTTGGTTTGTTTGCTAAAAGAGATAAATTTGTTTTATACCAAAAAAGGAGAGAAGGTATAAAGATCAAGGTGTATATTGATCCATCGAAGCTTGGTTGGAACTCACTAAGTCATTCCCACTTCCCACTCACCGAGTGTGATGACGAGGACGACCAGCTGAATCGACCAATTTGATATGGAGCGCCGAACGCAGCTCGATGTGAACCATATATTGACAGGATGTACATTTCGCTTTCCGCTGTAGAAAACAACTGCCATAAGCACAACTTCTAAGTCTTCGAAAGGATTGCTCGAAACCCCACTCCGCACAGTATTCTACCACGTGACACGGCATCAATTCCGCTCAGAATCCTTTCCCCATTGGCGCGTAAACAAAACCCCCCCCACTCCCAAACCACCCAGCATGTCCTCCATAGTGGAAAAACGCGCCGCCGCCCGCGAAGTCATTGATATTCTCTGCGAGATCTCAACCATCCTGGTTACGTCCCACTTCCCCGGCCCCTACAGCCCTCTCACAACTCTAATGTCTTCGGTGCGCAGAATACCCACCTCGACCGCCAAACGCTCTCGATATGTGTGTCGCTGATAGAAAATGGCGTCAATCCTGAGGCGCTTGCGGTGAGTAACTCAGGGTGGGAGGTGGATTGTGGATATTGAGGCTGATGTGATGAGTGTGTAGACTGTGATTCAGGAATTCAGGAAGAATGGGGGTAATGCGCCGAAGGAGAGTCAGAGGGAGAGTGGGGAGTCTGGCTAGGGGTTGTGATGGTTTAGGGGCATCGGCAAGTTTGGGTTGGATGGAGATGAAAACATGATACCCGCATATGGCGCACGAATGATCAATGTGATCACAGGGTGGGAGGATTGTAATTGGACTTGGGGGCAACCCCTCGGTTGAAACCAAAACGAGTGTTTTTGCTCAGCAACGGATATCATGCACCACCCTTCACAAAAAATAACACACGATCAAGAGAAAACCCTTCAAGACTTGCCAACCAGCTTCTCCGCTTCTGTATCCTTCGTACCAGACTTTTCCCGAGGTTCCAGCTTCTTCTCGCTGGGAGAGCTGATGTCGTCTTTCAAAGCTTCCGCAGCCGCTTCCTTCAGCCTTTCACTGTCGTCCGGGCGGACATCCTTCTTTTTGGCATCATCGTCGTCACTGTCTCCCAGACTGAAGGGATCATGATCTGCTACGGGACTGGGGTCGACGGCTGCCAGAGGCTGCCATTTGCTTGATTTGGCGCTGGTACCAGATGCGGGCCGGATTTTGGGCTCAGGGGATGCGCGATACCCGACGTCAATCTCTTCTGGAGGGCCATCCTGAAACGACACTCGACGGCCATTGTTTGACTGAGGACGGGCAGGAGTTGGTTTGAAGAGATCGGGATTCGCTAATGGGCGAGTTGAGCGTCGTTGAGATGCTTGAACAGGTTAGCATAAAGGATACACGACCAAAGGTCCCGGCAACGCACCTTCTTGATCTCTCAACTGAAGATTAGTGAAATCATCTCCCAAGACTTGAGGGTCTGCATCGTATCGCTCTTGGTCGGCGCTGCGCCTTCCGGAATCACCACTTCTTCTTCCGCCATACTGGCCTCGAGACGGACCGCCATTGTAGCTTTGCGCTGGGTGCACAGGCTGGCCATGGAAAACCTCGTCTTCCTCACCATCAATTTTCTTTTTCAATCTATTTACCCAACTATTGATGGTTGATTGCGTTTCAATGAAACCCTTCTTGAGATTCTCGCGAATCGCAGGTAGATCATCTACCTCACCGGTCAGTGCAACGTAGTGGTAGAATTTCGATACACCTACCATCGATGAAGCTGCGCTCGCGATCATCGTAGACTTCATTAGGCCCTAGACTTGTATTTGTTTTGGACCTTAACGGTGCAGGTTCTCGCCGTTGCCCTGAGGCATTCCTCGGAGCTGGAGTATATGAGGCAGATGAATTGTAGTGCTCGGCAAGTTGTCGTGCGTATTGTTCATCGGCCAGAAGTTGACTTTCTTCCGTAGAAGTTGGGGCAATCGGGGCTCGCTTCGGTCTCGGTGGTTGCGGTGGAGGAGTTGGTTCGGGCTCTATTTGAGAGTCTGGATCTGACATGCCTGTAGGGTTTAAGCATTCTCCATTGCGCAATTTTTTCTCTCATTTCATACCAAGTAGAGCATTGAAAGCAGGCTCGACCCTCCCACCGCTAGCCCGCAGGATAGCCTTGATGATCGCACCATCAATAGATGGGAAGGCTTCTTTCAGGGTGTTTTCCGCTTGCTGTTCGGGATTCAATGGTCGAGGTGGTTTTGGCGGAGCGACATCTTCTCCGGAGCTAGGCTGCGCTGCCGTAGTAGGCATTGTGGAAGACACTTTGCGAGGGGACGGAGATGATGGATTTTCTTGAGGTTCATCGTCAAAATCTAGCTCACGCGCAGTTGTTGGGGATTCTGGCGGTCCTGTAGGCTTCTAGATATGGTATCAGTAAGCTCCACCTAACACCTTGCAGTCCAAAGCATACAGATTTTTCGGGATCGGACATGATTCGGTGTCTGAAACTGCACAGAAGTGGACCAACGCTCTTAAACTAGTTGGCTAGGGAATCGTATCCAGGAGGCCTGTACAGTTGTACTTCCGTATTTGTGATACAGTGATTTGTGTACCTTATGCTAAGGTAGATTAAACTTCACACGCGGATTGCTCTACTGCGCCACAAGCTATAGGGCCGGCGATTAGGATCCCTGTCAATTCTACCTTACCGTGCTTACTATCAGTTAGAATATCTATCGTGCTGTGCTGTGCCGTTTCCTAGAATTTGCTGAGAGTCCCACCAAAATTAGGCCTAATTCTCAAAAATGCCGCTGGACTTCAATATTTCATATGACGTTGGACTCGTTCGGTCTCAGAGATGAATGATTCAGCTTGAACGGTAGTCTAGAAGGAACAGCAGGTTGCGTTCGCGCTTGTCTTGTCACACGATGGTGAGAAGTCTGATAAAGGTAGATTAAATGATTCGGATTACGACTTCTGCTTGCTCTGCTAGAAGAAGTAACGAGAACTCCGTAGGGACGGTGGCGTTACAATGATTTATGTCCTGACATTCAACGCCCCTTTCTCGATACGTGTCCCAAGTGAACTGAGTCCCGAACAACGACCTTGATTTCCCCATCGTCCCGCATAAAGAATGCCAAGGATAACAGAACATCGTTCCCAGTGCGCCACCAACGAGACCGTAGATTATCATACTCGTTAGGGCTAGACAATAACAAGGCGGTCGCCCAAGAACGAAATGTGATTTACATGCCAGAGGCGAGCAATGCCAGCCAAAGATAAAGCCGGAACGACGCCTCTGGAGTGGAATTACACAAGTCGAAGTCTAAGTCCCAAAATCACAGATATTCTTCACACCACTTGGCGGGTTATCTTGCATAATGTTCCAGGGATCACTATTCGCATGTGTATAATCCCAGATATGATTCGGAGCATTCCAATCTCCGATCTCGGAGCCAGGATGCAGATCACCATCATGAGGGAGATAATACCAGTCGTCGGATCGGAATTCTTTGTCGGCCATGGTCTCCGGTGTCAAGATCTCGACTTGGACGTCCGTTTCTTTATTTCGGAACATGGGGTGTTTGTAGAATCCGACGTAGACTTTGGGGTGGGATTTGTAGGCGCCGTTGTCTTCGCTGCGGTCAGTGGGATCATCGACGGAGATGATATCGCCCCATCCGTAACCGGAATAGCCGGAATGCTTGGAGAGGTAGAGAGCCTGGCGAGTGTGTTAGCACTATGAGCGGCGATTGCATTATCAGCGACTTGCATTTCGATCCCAGTTGGTACCACCGTCGTTGCTTGTCCACGCTACTGTAGCACTTTCCCAGTCGTGTCTATGGCCTTCGGATAAGGCTCCGTCGTGGACCCAGTACACAGAGTATGTGACACGCCACTGCTTGTGGTTGTCGCAATACTTTGCTGAAATGTAGACAGGGAAAGGGTTGCCTAGATTGTAGCCTCCATCATGGTAATCACCAGGACCTGTGCAATCGTCGCCAGGATCTGCACCGGGAGGGCCATAGTCCAAGGCATCAGTCCCTGGGTTTTTCTCTGGGGGTTCGGATCCGAGCTTGACCGCAGACTCGGGATAACACGGCTTCATGCCTCTATTCTGGCCAAACATGAACACCGGCGCAGCGGCTGCCGCAGCTGCCATGGCATTGTAGTCGGTAAAGCCAACAATGTTCATGGAGGGGATACTATCTCGGCCTGCGAGACTGACATTTCGCTCTAGGATATCTGTGAGTGGAGCGGGTATTGCCCGGACTTGTGCAACGATGTTTGCCACCAAGCATGCAGCGAGACTCGAGCCCTGCATGGATGAAGGAGATGGATACCGCTATTGTCGAAATGGATAAGAGAGGCAACCAAGGGCAAGGAAATGGAACGAGAAAAGGATCAGATGAAAGACTGTGGACCGGCCAATGTAAGAACGCTTGATGATATTGATATATATCTAGGGCTAAGACCCCATTTATACTTGGCCTCGGTTGCGAAAGGATCAGTCCAACATAGAACAAATCCCTATTTGCCGATTCAAACTTTGCTACAGCAACAGTCTGGGGCTTGGGCATCCTCTAATCTTCCCCATTGACAAGGAGTGGCTAATTAACAATCTGGAATGACTTATGCTGTGCTTTCTTGAATGCTCAGCACGCAGGAACACTCTTCGACGAGGACGCTCAGAGGGGCGCAGCTTTTCTTGTCTCAACAAAGACGGCCCCTGTCGACCAAGATTCACACGAAACAGTATGCTTCTACACAAGAACAGAGAGCGGAAAACAATAGTGAGGCCTGCTATGATACATAGGTCAACATTGGTGCGCGGCTTAGACAGGTATAAACACATTAAGGCGTTTAAACTTCATATGAAACGGTCCTGGAGGATCCTGTCCGGCTCTTGCGACATGTGGCTTCTAGGAGAAGATGAAAGAAAAGCATTGCAAGGCATACAAGTGTTACACAATGTTATCAAAGGTTGAGATCAACGTGCTTTCGTAACGCTCTGCTCGTGATTGGTGTCGAAAAGCCCTCGGAGCGCACGATCTCAGCGCGTACTTGGTGAGCGCACAGTTGCGGGGATACATTTTCTATAGCGGGAGCTGTATTCAAACTGAAGTATATCGCAGTAAACCTCGCTGAATTGACTCATCACTAGAGATTTGACGTCATGTAGTCTCGTGCTTCATCAGAGTGCGCGACAAGTCATTGCAGTGTGTTAGGCTATGACATACTCGAATTTCGATGAGCTTCTCACGAAAAATGTAGTATCCCGGCGACTGTGCGCTCATATGTAAGTGTGCATTAAGATCGCGCGCTCCGGGGGCTTTCCAGGTTGGTGCAATGCAGGGTAGGCTCTTGACGCACTTCATCCTTCGCGCTGCGAGTGTTTGAGACCCGTTGGCGTTCGATACATGACGTGGCTTGAAGGAGGATAATAAGGCGAAAATTATTGGTGCTGGTGGACACAGGAAGGAAGGACCACAGGAAGGGTTGGAGAGAGACGGTCGACCTACTCGGCTAAGCGCTACTCGTATGCACGGGGTTTCCGCGCACGCTAACTATGACTAATTAAATTAGTGCCCTTTTTAGTACGCTAAACCCGATACTATCTAAAACTAACCTTTTTAGGTTAGAGTGCGCGGAAACCTCGTGCATACGAGTACCCTGAAACCTTTGGCGCCAGGTGCGCTCAGCCTTTGACCCACCACCTGTTTCGAAATCCTTTGACATGCTGTCCACCTATCAAACATCCAGCACTGCGCCCACTTACCACGCTCTGTTTTGAATGGGAATACTTCGAGACATGTCAAGGCAACACTGATAGAACAGCAACCCGTCTCCGCCCTTCATGTCCGTCGCATCAACCACCCACGCCGCGAAGCACTTGCAGTACTTAAAGTCATGATCGTTCCCCGCACATTGTGGGCTCTCCATGAATCTAGCTTTCTGTCTAAGTGACTCAATTCTCTCGAATTTCTTCACACCGTTCTTAACCTACACGAAACGATCTTTAAGCTCCAATCTTCCATCCACTGTACTTAAAGCGCAGCCAAGATGCGTCTTACAATGAGTGATTCGAGGTGGTCCACCTTGTTACGAGGCGCGCTCATCACCCTGTTCGGCATTCTTGGACTCTCACTTATTACATTGATCCTGTCGGGGGTTTGGGGCCGAGACATGACCAAATTGCCCTACGCTCCTCCATCTGGAAAGCCTTCTAATGCGTTTGTCTTCCTCCACCTCTCAAACCTGGTCGACCAAAACTGACATGTCTTTCGTTGACAGGCTCCTTGTCTTCTACGCTGGCACCATGCCATTCATTACCCTTTTTTGGGCAACTTTGGATATCGGCCTGGCATCCGTGGCATCCCTCTCACCGGTCCACGCTCTAATATCGTCAATCATCTTACTCTGCGGCTGGATCACCCAATTCAGCATCTGGATGCAATGCGAAATGACCGCTCCGAATGTGGATGAGAGCTTCAGTGGATCAGAATGGTGTCCCAATGCCCAGCTCTCTGATCATGGTTCCACGTTAAAATCCACGACTGGGGACATCGGAACTGCGAGAGCATTCATTGGTCTTGTTGTTGCTGTGGGCGCTTTTGTTTACATGGTCCTTGCGGCGGTCTCTGTTGCCAGGGGCAGGAAAGTTGCGAGGACAGGCTTGCCATTCAGTAAGGATCCTAAAGATGAGTTGCTGTCGACGCGCTCTTAGGTTGACGTGTAGGTTGACCGGTGCAGCATCGAAAACGGGAACGGGATGGGTAGGACTGGGATCTAATTAACAAACGAGAGAGAACTAATTTTGAAGGTCCTTGCCGGACGGGATCGGTGTGGGTATCGAACATGTTGGCATTCTTTGGAGCTTCAGAAAATATGACAATGACGACTTTGCCTACGTATGTGTTTGCGTGACTGTACATGTTTCTAAAACCTACCTTACTCTAGACTGCCCTACTGCTTTCTCCCTGTCTCGCAATAACTCTAAGCTTGCAAGTAACAAAATCTTACAATTCCGAAAACACTCTCTTCCATCAATACTTAGAAATCAAGCCTTTCTGAAATTCTACAATCCCTATGCCCCTAATCGCTTTCAGTTCATCCAATCCCTATTCTATCATCATCAAATCGCTCCGTTCCATCGCAACTCAGCTGCCGGAGCGCATTTCGCGCTTCCTCAAAGGAAACTCGTGTTGCGAATCTGATACCTAGCCCACCGACTCATGAAAACAACAAAGCTGTTAGAGAACTCTTTCCGCTGCATCAATCGCCGTAACATGTCAGTATACCAATTGTTCTATTATCCGCGTTCTCATCGCATATCTACTCTACATATAGCTCATACTGTCTCTCCTCGCCCCATACGTTTCAGTTCTTATTGTGATTTGGGTTATCTCTTGCTTTCACTTCGTTTTCAATGACGAAAAAGAAGAGGACTGCTGCGCAGTTCTTCGATGATGCGGAAACGCATGGCTTAGAGCCCTTGATGAAGACCGATCTGAATAGTGACAAGGTCTTCAAGCATCTCGGGTCTGGTACCGAAATCAATTATAACCGGATGTTGGTCCTTTGGGATGAGTGAGTCTTCACGTCTTTCCATACCACCACAAAAACATCGCAAAATCCTTACTGACTGTGTCTCGTCTCGATGAAACAGGTACGATAGAAGAAACCCTGGTGCCAGCCCTTACGGTATCAAAACGGCAAAGCACTTCATAGAGGGTGTTGTGCGCGGCTGCAGTGCCGGTAAGAAGGAGCCGTCGATGTACATGTTGTGCGTAATAGTGACACGCGATAGCGCGATGAGAGTTTAGCGCAGTAATTGTTTCTATTGGGAACAGAAAGGGGAAACAATAGCCTCACCAGCCATGTAGACTCCCGTCAAACTTGAGTGGTAAGCTCGACAGTTGAGAAGTCTCTGGGGAGTTGAGTTGTTACTTGTGCCTTGCACTGAGCGTTTTGCGTGATTGCAACCCCTTGTGATGATTTCATCCAACTTTGTTCAGAATCGCAGAGAATTGGGGAGGTGTTTGAATGACCATAAATCAGCCACAGCCTCAGAGTTACAATGGCATCGAGCAGAAGAAACTGAGCGACATTGAAAATACTTTGGACAGTGGAATGAAGCTACAGTGAGATTACCACTATTACAGCGGAAGATATCTGCCAAAGCAGGTATACTCATACATCAAAACCAGCCGTACCACTCAACAATACTCGACATTATTCAATCCACACCCATAAATCAGACAAAACCCACCACAACCCCCTCCACCCCCCAACTACTTCCTTAAAACCCCCCTTCTTACCCCTCCTAAACGCCCTAATATCCCCCTACTCAACCGCCCTCAAGCAAGCCCCCAGCAACGTCACCACTCTCCTTGCACGATTCCCACACGCCCTCTCCCTCAACTCAAACCACGCCGTTTCCAACTCCGAAGGCCCTTCCGCCAGCGTTTTACTTCGCATAACCCCCTCCAGCGCAAGCAGTCCCTCATCAACTTTCGGGATCGTAGTCGTGAGTTTAAAGTCCACGGATCGAGCTACCCAAATCTATTTGAGAGGTTCAGCGATGTATGTGAGGAACGTGGTGAGCAGTCCCGAATTTGGGAGCGCCATCTCCTGCCTGCGGAGAATCGCGTAATTCCACCAGCTGACCTCGATGCTCCGTAGGACATTATTTCTAGCAAGAGCGTTAGCGACCGAGCGCATGTTATCTCTCAGCCAGGGGTATTGTGCTTCTAGTTCGAGAAGGTGAGGACCGAGGGTTAGGTAGACTTCTATGGCGACGTTTTCGATTTTCTGAATGCATTTTGGAGGGCGGAATGCATCGAATTGCTGGTCGCTTGTTAGGGTTGCAAGGCAATTTGGTAGGCGGAGACCTCAATGACGAAGCGAGCTTCTGCGAAAAGGGGTTTGAAGGCTTCGTTGCGGATTTGACGGTCTGTGCAGAGGATGTTGGGGCCGTTTTGTCTGGGAGCGCACGTGTTGGCTATTTTCTGGCATGGGCGGATGTCGAGGGAGCGGAATAGATGACTGTGGATCTGGAGACGGATTTCGGATGGCAGCTTCAGTGGAGGAGGCTTTTCTAATGGTGATTCGGGCATGATGTCGGTGGTAGGGGTGGCCGTCTTTGCAACCTTTATCTCTGCCACAGAATCTACGCGTCCATTTAGTATACGAGATCTAAGATTAAAATATGAGTCGACTACTACTGACCTGCACGCGCGCAGCCCTTGCAAAAGTATGTGGGCCTGTTACGAGGCCCATCCTACCAAATTGGTACAAACAGCGTATCCCCTGGAAATGAAGGACTCCAGCGATCGTTCATATAGTCTGTTATCATTGTTCTTCAAGGCGTGCGAATGACCGGAATTCGAGAGGGCTAATACCTCCGTCTAGGATAGCAGAATCCTAGAAAGCTTGATAGCGTCAAATTCGCTTAGAGTGTAGTAGATTTTTGAGTGCTAGATAGGATAAGGAGATGTGTTTGCCGTTGAAATGAAACGATCGAAAAGTCAGTAGAGTCGAGAAAAACCACTTTTGTTTGAAATTTGTCAATGTAGGGAATTCCCCGTTATCTAATAGCGAGCAGAGATGCAGAAGGGAGTCAGCCCAAGTGGGAAAGAAAGAATATTTCTGATATGTCTTGGCCATCTCTGAATCACCCCCTATTCCTCACCAATGATCTACGTATATGAATTTTGTTCGCGTAGCAAAAAGCTTGGCTCATACTGACTGACCAGGGGAGTGAAATTCGAAATAGACTCGAAATGACTGCATGTCTTGAACAAGGAAGAACCGAGGAAACAGCCGAGAGTCGAGAAGTCGAGAGGGAAGTAACACCGTTACTTCCTCTAACCACTTTGACCAGATCTGCCCAAGGAGAATCATACTTCGAGATCGAGAGGCTCAAGCCGGTGATATTCATGCATTGAGGCCTTGAGAAATAATTGCAGCCGCTGTCCTTGGCCGTTCAAAATAGAAAATGTATTTCCGTCGGCGTGGTTTCGAACAAGAAGCGTTGAAGCTCCCCGGTATCGCATGTAACTTTCAACATGATATCTTCAGGAATCCGAATATACATCTTCAACTTTCCGTAAACTTCCCATACTCTTCTCCGCTCATCAAATTTTCCACCTCTCCCTTATCCTTGACCTCAATTCTCGCCAGCCATCCCTCCACCTCCGGTGCCTTATTTATTGTTCCTGGCTTTTCCTCCAGTATACTGTTCGCTCCAAAATCTTGCCTGACACAGGGGTCATGATATCGGAAGCTGACTTTACAGATTCCACTGCCCCGATAGAGTCGCCTTTGTTGACCTCCAGGTCGAGGGTGGGAAGTTCGACGTAAATAACGTCACCGAGAGATTTGGCGGCATAGGTTGAAATGCCAATTGTGCCTATAGATCGGGAAATAAGCTGGGAATTCGAGAGCTGATTGGGGAGAAATACCAGTCTTGCCGTCTTCGGATAGCTCTATTCATTCGTGATCTTCGGTATATTTTTTCTCTTTCACTGGGAAGTCAATTCGGTTGGCGTACGAATTTTGGATATTGAAAAGTTGACATGGGCACCTACAAGCTGTTGAAACAGTGAATGGTTTTGTGCACGGCGTTGGCAAGACCACTCTAGGTCTTTGTGCTAGCCATTTTGCGGGTGGTCTGAATTGAACAGAAGGAAGAGCTGGACAAGATGTTACAGAGGACCTCAAGGGTATTCGTACCCTCGCAATTGCTGCCATTGTCAATGGTAAGTGGGGTGGGGAAAGGATCCGGCTGATTTGACCGTTGAGTTTAATTGCTAGTGGTCGCATAAAATATCTAGAATAGGGCTGACGAGCCCCAGGCACACTTGAAAATTAAGTGGGACATTTCTTTGTACATCTACTATAAATATTCTCTGGGTTTCGCCGCCTTCACCTTTCCTAGACCCACCAGCTTTCTCCTCCATACATGAGGTTTGAGCCATCCACCCGGCCAATGCCAATCTCCTCTCACTATTCTCAGAGGATGACTTGCAAGCTACCAAGCGTGTCCGACTTACCAGCTCTTACCTACCCTCGGCCAAACCTCACAGATAATACTCTTGAAGATAACGACCTTGCTCAGCATTGCCCTCTGGATAATGGTCGTCATCGACTCGATCCAAAATATAACCTTGGAAATTTAGCTCTACTACCCCCGGAAATCTTGACCGCTGTGCTTACTCAAGTTGATTTGCAGTCTTTGACTGAATTTCGACGCGTCAACCAACGCGTCATGGAATTCATTGATTCTATTCCCCAGTACCAAGCTATTGTCACTCACGCTCCTGCCTCACTCCGAGGCATTCTCAGCATTGGGACTGGCGAGTGGATATCGTGTCAAGGTCTCTACGACAAGCTGCGCATAGCCGAATGCGAAACATGTGGCGATTTTGGCGGTTACCTTTATATCATTACGTGCAGACGTGTTTGCTTCATGTGTCTATCAGAAGAACCTGCCTGGCTTCCACTGCTACGGCGTGATGCGATTCGGAAATTTGGTCTACACTCCAAGCTCCCTGCAAACCTTCCACAAATACGAAGTATACCCGGTTGTTACTCGCCTAATCTCAAATATTGCCCACTACCGCTCACACTGATTGACTACGAGTCTGCGAGGGATGCTGGGATCATCCTACACGGATCGCTTCGTGCAATGGAGCAATATGCATCTCGTATGGTCTTCAAAAGTCGGGAGAAGTACGATACTAGATATTCGGAATGGACGTTAAGAAAGAGTGGACCAAAGCCGCGTCCACCTCGTTTTGAAGATAGTTGGGACGGGAAGTCAGGAAATCCAATACGTTTCATGGCAATCGTTGCCGCGCCTTATTTGAACCCAAATACGAGATGTCCGGAATGGGGCTTCCACTGCGTCGGATGTCGAAAGGAAAACGCTGGTCGTTTGTTGAATTGGAGAAGAAAATTCATAATGGACACCTTCAATGAGCATATCAGACAGTGCGGAGACGTTACGGACGGGTCTCATCGCTTAGCGGTGACGTGAAATCTTAAGGTGCAGAGCAGACGGTTCCATATGAGGCTTTGGTACATTGATTGATTTACAAAAGGAGTGACTGGACACCGACTCAGATCCGCCAGAACAGAAATCACCTCATGTTCGTTTTCCTACTATTCCCTGTAGCTTTGCGCTGTCTTGTCTCTTGCCGTCTGCCCCAACCCCAAACCTCCGACTTATCTATGCATAGGATCTTTGTTAGGCTTGATCATGTGTCGGGTGCACATATGTGTAGAGTCTGAGAGACGTTTCGGCGTCACAGGCGCGCATTTCTCGTTTGTCCCACGTCGGATAGGGCACTGCCGAAATTCCTCATATTTCCTACAGCCACATGTGTAGATCCTATAATCTTGTTCGCACATTGTTCGCCTAGTCTCCCAATGGTCAGTTCAATGCCCGTATGACAGGTTCGAAGTCTTTACCTTAGCTCAAGGGAAATATACAAATGTGTGAGCTGGTATGACGATCTGCTTTGGCGCTCTGGGAATCTGAATGGAACCCAATCCGGAATTGAAACGGGTGTTTAGCGAGAATGATTTTGTTTGGTCAATTGCAGGAAGAAAGTTATTGAAGTAGATATTATATCTGCTGTGAGCTGACACCGCGAGTATATAGACTGCTGGCGGCGCTTGTTGGGATTTAGATTCGAGGCTGCTCACAGCACCTGGTAGCGTCCAGAATTCGTTCGGCAGGATGTTTTGTTCCTCGGTCCAATAATATCTACTCAGCTGCCTTGTGGTTTCAACGCTCGTACTGTATGATTTTGAAAACTCAATGGCGAATTCTGCCATTGATTGGATGCATATTCATGAGCCCAACCTAGTGTCAGGAAAGTAGGTATATCAGCGGAATGCCTGTGTCACTGGCTGTCCGTAAACGCCAAGGATGGGCTATTTCTTACGCTCGGTGTTTCAAATTCCGATCCTATTTGAAGTAAACGCTTCTTAAGCGGCCATCTACTTAAGCGCCGAAGGAATGTTGGAAACCGTCTTAGGAGTATTTCGATCAGACTTGAGGTGATCAATCTGCAGATCGACGGTATGCGACCAACGTCCTAGACGATTCATCACTATCGCCCATCGAGGCTCGGTCCAGAGAAAGCAGAACGATGTTCATGCCGACTCCCAACTGACAAGTTCTTGTAGCTCTTTGAGTAGTCACCATCCCTCAAAACCTCATAGCACTTTCAAGCTTTGTCCTAGAAGATCCTTCTGGAAAGAAATAGCGAATTCCTACTCTCACTTCTAGTCTGCGCCATCTCGTCCAACGATGAGGGTCAAAATTGAAGTGGAAATGCTCCAAGCAAGCATTGATGAACACGACGAGAGCCATTTTCGATTCCTTGTCGACAAGAAGTTTGTAAAGTACGTTACCATAGACGCTGGACTCTATTCGGTCGAGGACATGTGCTTCGCTCCTGCCCTGATACCGCTACTCCCGGCTTTCCCACCCAGCGACTGGAACGACGGCCATCTCGCAAAGGATCCTGAAACCAGTAAACCGGTTTTCTCCCGAGCTGTGCGACAACAATTCCCAGGTGTGAAGTCTACGTGGCATGACACGTTTGTGGACCATCTAGAGCTCAAGAGCGGCAGAAAGCTACGATCGAACGTCTACGAGGTCTCGTCACCACGGTTCCCGTCCACCGTAGTTGCCAAATTCGCGCTGTTTTCGTGGGAGATACCTCATCTAGAGGCCGAAACAGCCGCTTACCAATGGATTGACGGTCGAGGAATTGGGCCTCGATTCTTAGGTCACTTGACTGAGGAAGGCAGAGTCATTGGGTTCCTCATTGAGAGGATCGCTGAATCACGACATGCGGGCCCGGCGGATCTTTCGGCGTGCCAAGAGGCTCTATCGAGACTGCATCGGCTAGGTGTCAGGCATGGGGACGTCAACAAGCACAACTTTCTGATCCATGAGGGGCGAGCGACGATGATTGATTTCGACTGCGCACGCCAGTTTGACAACCAAGAGCCTCTGAGGATGGAATTCGAGAGTTTGCCGGCGCAGTTGATGGATAATTCTGGTAGAGGCGGATGTGAAGTGATAAGTAATAGCTCGTGAGACTGGTTTGAAATTCAATGTAACTCATCATATTCGACTGATTGCTGCTCGAACATGGACGAGATTCATATCGCTCTGAATATACTAATGGCTGGACGGTGTTCCACATAGAATGTGCTGTAATCCCTGGCCCGACCCCGATGCTCTCAAAGTCATGTAAGTGGCAGCTAAAGTACTCATGTTAGAGGACGAGATGACGAACACTATTGCTGTTCAGGATTTAGGCAGTGCTTGAAATGCAACGTGCGTCGAAAAGTTGGAGATGTTCGGTTGCACCTTGAATCATGCAAAAAGAAACAAAAATCAAAGTTAACCAATCACGTATATATCCAAAGCAACCCAGACCAAAAGCAAATTTAATCCAATCCCGCCCACCCAGCAGCGAAACTGCTTTCGCAGACTCTCTGCATAGGCTCTGGGCACTAGCACATAATAAATTGCGGGATTTCAATCTCGATCAACTAAGGCATTACTCAACTAGAAGACTCACACTCGCTTTTCTGCACAACTAGTGCTACCCAGCGTTCGAAGTACCAACGATACCACTTCTTCTTCCAGACGACGTTGATACCCGCCATGCCACAAGGGTAAGAGGATATCATCCCCATTCGTGGATCTGGTCGATACCACCATCGTTTCAATCGAAAATAATCTCGAAGCCACCCTTGGGCTCTTCTAGACCTTTCATTCGCCTGTAGTCACGTGTCGGGAATTCACCAAACCCGAATAGGATGAAGAGCCTGAACAATAACTACCGGCCGATATCAGAAGATCGGTGAAGTTGTCTTTTGTACCAGCCGGGGTTTCTATCAAGGCATTTGTTAGCGCTTATGGGGCTGGGAGATTGGAGATGAGGTACTAGATTGCTGGTACTTGTGGCGTGTTCTATGCTGGGTCGCCTCTATATGTGGAGTATCAGAAGCATTTCATAAAACTCCTTACCAAGGCCAAGTTAGAGAATATGGATGTTTTGATGTCCTGTCGCAAATCCAATCTAAGCGCGGCTTTTAAACACACGCCCAAGGCTATCATGCCGTGTAGATCTAGAGTCTGGATCCTGTTAGGAAGGGGAAGGACCTTTTCCGGGGCATGAGAAGTCGTCGCGAACCAAAAATTATTCATTCGAAAACTCGAGAGCGGCATGGCTCTGTCATACGCAAAAGGGTGTTTGGAGAGAATACATATACAGCTTTGGTCCCTCACCTCGAATTCTATGAGAGACGTTCCCGGCTTTCTTATATTACCCCCCTTCTCTCCCCAAACTTCCAACCTGGCCGTCCCCAATCTCAGCTATGACCTAGTCTCGCAGACCTGGACTGATCACTTGTAAATGTCTCCGAACCAAAAGTCGCACCTCTTCGCTCCGGCCGGATCGGCTTCCTGTCCCTCCCCCGTCAGGGCCAAAGTCTGCGCGGTTCCATTCCTCCCGTACATGCCAAACGTCTCCTTTCCTGCTGCCGCCGGTCGTTCCTCAACTGCAAACGAGCTCACCTAGCGCTGTAGCTCCACCGCGGCCTTGCTGGTCGGATCTGGTGGCTGCGTAGGTCCGGTGTAGAAGGTATAGGCCAGATCTATGGTATAGATCGCGAAGATAGAGCGAATAGTAGACAGTTTGTGGTACTTGTGTGTTTATCCTGCGTAACACCTGTAAGATTCATGTTTGTTTGATCGCTATTCTGAGTACATAAGCGGCGCGGACTCGATGCCCCGATTGTGGAATAGGAAGTGGATGTTAGATTCAGATGTTAGGTAGTCATGCCTCAGGAGTCAGGACCTCAGACGTGTGGGGCTAAGAGCTTGCGAAGTAAGCAGAGCTAACCCGAAGGGGCTTAGCCACGCACGTCTGAGGTCCTGAGGTAGGGTTAATTTGACCTGAAGTTAGACGCCTCTCATTTCTTTGGAAAGAACTTGGTGTTAAGATCTCGAAATTAACGTTATCTGGAGTGACGGGCGTGCTCTCGTAAGCAGCATGAACTTTTATGCTCTCGATTGACTTTGGCACCCGATCCGAGGGATAACCAAGGGCGGCGCATATTTCATCCATCCTAGCTCGTCAGTATTGTCTTTGCGAACGGACGGGAATACCTTTGACAACTCTTGATGGAAACGAAAGAGCTGAGAAAGCTCAGCTTTCCGGAATACTGGAACGAGCGATATGAAGACGAGAATGTTCGTATTTCTTCCTTCTTAACATACTGAGTGTTTGATTTCAAGCAAATCTTGGGCAAAAGGAATATGACTGGCGGCTAAAGACTCTATTTTATGTTGATCTGAGCGGATTCTCTGGCTACATCTCTTTTTCCAAGTAATCTTGGTATAGAAATGATAGCTTTTGGAAGGAGTTCTTTGCCATTGAATTGCTCTTGGGATGGCATAGAAGGAAAGGAGAAGCCTACTAAAAGTATATAGAAGTCACATGAGTGGTTTCGGTCCTTCGAAAAGCTGCAGCCTTTCCTGCAAAAAGAGCTTCCAGATCCTTCAACAAAGCCAAGAATTCTCCATCTTGGATGCGGGGATAGTGTGCGAAAGAACACCAAAGTTATTTACGGAGAGCAATGCTAAAAGGAGGATCAGACTCTAACATCTGACCTGGCCAAGCTAAATTACACAAATCAGACATCTGTCGACTTCTCAGATATCGTTATAAGGCAAATGCAGTCGAAATACCCTGATCTTGATTGGCGCGTTGACGACATACGCCACTTGCAGCTAGACAATTTATCGTTTGATGTTGCTATTGACAAGAGCACTATGGACTCGATGTTCTACGGATCGCCATGGGATCCTCCAGAGAAAGTACGGGATAATGTTGAGAAGTATGTGAGCGAAGTTGCTCGTATACTTTTGCCTGGAGGTATGTAGAGGGTCATAGTATGAAACCCGTAAGGATCTTTCGAAAAAGCAGTTACGCATCGCTGCAAGGCGTTCGAACTGGAGCATAGCGCTCGTGCGAATGCTTTACCTTGATGGTTTGCGGAGCTACAATTCCCCTCGATTTGATGAAAGACCAGGTTCAACGACAGGCTAATTGCTACTCCAGGGAAATGGATATACATAACTTATCGGCAGCCTCACTTCGTCAAGCCCCAACTGACTCGAGATGGCATCTGGAAATTGCAAGTCGATGAGCTAGATGACGGCCCCGGAACATTCGAGTATTTTGTATACATCATGACAAAACATGAGTTGTAGGACCAAAAAGTAGCATTAGATAAGTGAGAAGGGACTTCTTGATTGATGCCGCCTATTGCCCATCTAGCAATCTCATAGCTACCATTGGCATTTCTGTAACAATCTAACGAAATCCTCCGTCTTAGGCTCTCGATCCGATCTCCCATGGCTTTAGAAACCAGTACAAGTAACCTACTATAGCGATGGAGCGAGGTTCAGGGAGATTTCATCACCAATTTGACACTTCAAGAACATAAATTTGTCTAGACTCTTTGCAAACCGGGCACCGTGGTCATTGATGGAACAGATTATCGAGGGAATGAGATTGAAATCAAAATTGCATTGATGTTTTCAAGCTGCAGCCTTACATTTCTTACGTAATACGGCACATCATTTTGTTCCGAATCCACTAAATCATACCAAGGATATATGCATCTACAGTCAAACCTTCATAACGCTATACATCAAGGTGAACTCTCCATTATCAGGTTATCGAGATATTCAGTATCTATGTAAAATATGATGATATTACCGCCTGCTTTCGACTGTTCTGGCTCTTGTAGAGTAGCAGCTGCTCTTGATGATCAAGTATACTGATAATCGACTGATCACTGACCGACTGTTTACCTTCCTGCTGTTCACAGAACAGTCTCAATTGTTGAAATATGCTATACATACCTGAATAGGATTGTTCCAGAGTGTGTTCACCTTTTGGCCGATTCGTAAACCAACAGTAGGCAGCAGCGACCTCAGGATCACCTAAAGATCCAGGCATTTGGTGTGGAGTCGAAGAGCTAAAGAGGTAGAGTGGTGGTTGTAAGGAGGAAGTTCAGCGGAGTGAACTTTACCTGATTGGGTAATAGGCTTGATCGGGCTTAGCGTAAGATTTCGTAACAGAAACACCAAAAAAGTGTTATATTCCCTTACATTGGAAACACATGTCATTTTTCAGTAATCTGACCATCCCTAGCAACCATCCTCTCTGCCACAGCGAGCTAGAATGGAACAGCCAACAACAGCACAGAGCTGGGTACAGGTACCGCAACACCGTCAATGGGGCTTCGAGGAACCTAGATCAGAACTACTCAAGATCATAATCGATCTGCGCGCAAAGGAGCATCAGCCAACGCACTGCCCACCTCCAGAAATAGGGTATGGCCCGAGCCTATCCTCTATACTTTCCCATCACCAACAAGCTAAGGCCAGTGACTCCAGTTGTCCAGGATCTCTAAGACTGCTAATTCTCAGCAGAATTTGCAGATCGGAGGGCAACAGTCCAGCGGGTCTTATGTCCCAGAGCTCTTTGTACTTTGCTGCCCTAGGCCCCTTTTGTTTTTATAGAATACTGATGGTTGAATCAGCGAAAAGAGAATCAGCGACCTGGCTCATTCCAGGACGAGAACTTTCATCCATTTGGAATCGAAGATGTCGAAGGAGCCAGAGACAAATACTTTGGTGGTCCTATAATGGATAAGTCCGTGCTCAGATGGCAGGAAACGCACTACACCAGGGCATGTGGAGATGTAATTGGAACGCCAGAATCCAAGATACCGTTGCCCTTTAACATGAGCCAAATCGTGAAGTCAGTTGCTGTTATGTCAAGCGCACACATGACCCAGACAGCAATTTGGATAGGACCCCGCCTTCTCCTCTCAACATTACATTTTCATCACTGGGTCCAAGGTCTTTCATCGAATGAGGAATGCGATCTAGTTCGTAAAACAGGCCAGACTTTCGACGTCGAGACCGAAATTTGCTCGCAGTTCCTGTCAGTGCACTCGCCAAAAGTGCAGCTTCTTGAATTCAGCGTTGAAGACGACATCGGAATTTTTAAGCTCCAAGACCGCTATCCTCCAAGATCGGACTGGGTGAACCCTGATTGGCTGATGGAACGTGACGATGCATACAGACAGGATCTGAATGCGGGACGGAAGGTTGCCTGTGTGGTTTACAATGGAAAAATAAGCGAAGGAGACACGAGGAAAATCAAGGATGAAGCTGCGATTCAGTTGCAGAAAAACCTGCAACAATTCGCTTTCTCGGTGAGCCTTTATTGAACTTCGTGAGACTTACAGGCACTAACAATCAAACAGGCTGAGCCAATAGATCTGAACATAGTCACAAAACCACAGATGAAAAGTTTCGCCCCAGGAACCCTAGACAAAGCAGACGTCAATGACAAACGCACTGTTTTTGGAGTAAGCACTTCCTTGTGGAAAGGCTCCAGTGGGGGACCATGTGTTTTATTAGACGGATTGGAAGGTGGTGCAATCATCGGACTGGGTAAGAATGTTTCCTGGTTTTCAAGTCGAAAGCTTGCATGAAGCGATCTGACTAACTCCTATTCTTGTATACAGTACGGGGTTACGAGCTTCTTTCAGATCCATACAACTTAATTAATGGGTTTCCCGTTGGCCTGAAAGCAGCGTTGAAACAATTTTAGGGCTTCTGGGTTTACCTGGGTTTCGTGATAGCGTTACGCCCCGTATGGTAAAGAGAAGGGAGGTCCTTGACGTCAAGAAGGGATTGAAGTCGACCAAAAATCCGCTTGTTAAACAATATTACACTTAGAAGAAGTATTCGACGGCGAAATAGGCAACAGGAATATTGTCATAAATACTGTGAGCAGCTATAGCCGGTTACGAGGCAGCCAATTCCGGCTCCTTTGCGCCACTCCTAGTACGAGGAGCCAGAACAGACCTCTCCCTTCATGTTCCCCCTGCTCCTCCTTGCCTCGCGCTTGCTCCCTCTTTGCTCCCGTGCTCCCCAGTACTCCCTCGATGCTCCCTCATACTCCCTCGGTGCTCCCTCTAAAGCGGCCTTGCTCCCTTTCCCGAACCGAAACGGCAATCCCCAACCCTAAGTTCGGGGTGTTTATTGTTGGTATATGAGGGTCGGAAGGAGTATGTGCATGTAGATTCATATTGGTTGAACTAACTAGAAAGTAGGAACTACGGAGGGAGGAAGAGGGTGAAAACTCTGAACCCACTAGCGCCAGCCCTATAGGGCTCGGAGCGGAGATTACTAACCTCAGGGGTAGCAGTACAGTCAAAGCCCTATAACGGAGGTGGCAAATTGGCTCCTCCGTTCCGTAATAGTTCTATAGAGATTATCCGTTATAGATATTTATATAAGCACCCCTATATGGGCCCTACCAAATCTACGGAGTACCTACCACCCCCTACCCCCCTCTACCCCCCCCATAACCAGTCCCTCAAATCCCTCTGCTTCAAACCCTTCATATGACGCTTTAAAAACTTTCTTTCATGAATACTGAGCATTCGGCTGAAATTCGGATCAACTGAAAGTGAGGTTTGCTGCTTCTCATATAGCTTCATTGTCCAGCCGGGCCCATTTGACACTGATAATTTCACTAGCGGTGGAGCTGTAGAGGTGATAACCGTAGGTCTGTTGCCACCAGCGACTGCAGGCCTCCAATTTGGAGCGCCTCATCGAGACCTGATTAGAGTCATCATAGTACCAGGCCCGTAAGGCCTTTCGTTGACTGTTTTCCATAATAGATTTCCGTGAGCGTTTAGGGGGGGACGCCGATGGGTAAGTTTAATCTAGACATTTGATATAACGGACCTCACCAAAAAAAGTTCAAAAGGGTTCCGGTTGCGTTATATGGAGATTTTCCGTTAGCCCCACCTAAATTTGGTGGAATCCGGGCCGTGTCTCCGTTATGGCCAGGTTTCCGTTATTCGGAATTCCCCTATCAGCTTTGACTGTATCTTACATGCATGCGTTAAAAGTCCTTGCAGCGTGCGGTTGGCCCCATTGTGGGCGTCAGCGCTACAGTTTATCGCTTGCTGCACGCGGTACAGTCAGATTGCCCAGTTCTTGCTTTGGCGAGCGCCACAACATGGAATCAATTGTTAATTTCTTTTGTATATCATCAACTGATGTTCGCTTTGGTCTTCTATGGTTGGTGGTCAGTCCTGCCAACTACTCAGACGATTATATGAACCGGGGCTTCGAAGGCTTGACGTTCTCTTCCAATTCTGGAGCCGTTGTTGTCCTTTCCATCTCCAGTCCATCTTTCATTTCTCCTTGCCAGCATAACAAAGATCAGAATGGCGAATCCGAACCCTCTCCCACCCCAACAACCTGGCACTTTCCAATTCGTTCCTTCGTTTTCGGGCACGCCAGCGCCTATAACGTTGGCTTCAGCTTACCTATGGACTCTCCCTCAGGTATGGGTTTGAGTATTATCCTCGTTTCCGTCGTAGGACCCTCGAGAGCCGACTGAACCCGGTGCAGGTAAAACTGTTTATCGACCATGTTGGGAATAATGCTACACGGTTCGTTGATGCCAATGGAGGCGCGGGAGACCCGGTCGACCTCGCAAGAGCTGCACAGGATTTGTCATTAGCTATAGCGTAAGATAATGCCCCTTGCACTCCAAATTGCCCAACATATCATCATTGGATGTTAGTCAACTTTCCCTTTTTGAGAGGCTTTACTGATATAACCATCAGTCCAAACCGGCCTGCGAACAACCCGATAAGATCTGTAATATACCCAAATGATCTGACAGATCCACGCCTTGCTTTCAAGTATTGCAGGGTGGAGATTCGATCCACCACGCTCTATGACACACTTGCGTATTTACTGTCATGCATCAGCACCCTACCGCCAAATAGGACCCCACAACCGGAAAAAGAATACTTTTTCCCGCTTGTCACTATCTACGCAAAATGGTGCAATATGCTCGCCACCCACGCTCGGGACGCTAACGGGGTTTTCATGTACCACATCGCCTATTTCGGTACTCCAGGTACCCCAGGGACAAAGGTGTTCCTCGGCTCAACGATCGGTTCCAACCCGGCCTTCAGAAATCCAATAAAAGATGCCAGAGCCACGCAGATGTCGAGGGGTCCTGACCTGACCGCTATCCCTCCTATTCGATCACAACCTTTGGTGAGCACTGGAGATCGTTTTGGAGGGTGCGCCGAGTCTAATTTCTTCCTTTTCGCACTACGGTATGTTCATTGCCTTTGATCTTCAGCTCTTAATGGCTTCGAACGTTGGCACACCGCTGAGCAACGTTTGCCTCCCAATGGAGCAAGCGGCTTCGCATTCAACGTCAATCGCAACCAAGCCTTTCCGCCGCAATATGACCCGCAACCCCTGCAGGGCTGGTTGGCAAATCCCTGCGCGCAATCGTGCCAAGGACTATTCACCCAGCTGGGGTTTGCCGGGAACCAAACCTTCCGCATCGAAAGGATCCAGAACGCCCTGAACGCAGGCCCTATCCCATCCCAAAACCAGCCCCCGCTTCCCCCAGGGCCACCTCCACCGTTGCCGGCTGGTCAACCGCTTCCTCAGGGCCCACCCCCTGCCCAGACGCTTCCACCACCGGGGGTACCCGGCCCGGTTCCTCCACCGCCTGGCTCACAGCCTGGTCAAGGAGCACCGCCTCCCCAGACAGCCCCGCCACCGCAGGCTGCAGGCCAGGGACGTGGCCAAGGGCCTCCATTGCCGCAGGGCGCGGGACGAGGCGGTCCACCCCCGCCAAACACATTTCCCCCAACACAGGGGCAAGGGACGACCCAAAGCCCTGGATCTGCGCAAGGCCTGGCGGGAAGACGCACAAGGCCAACTCGGTTCGGTCCGCCGCTTCCCCAGCCGCAAGCACGCGCTCCGTTGGCGCCGGTGCAGAACTCGATGACGAGCGCGCTGGGCACGGTGTTCTGGTCGGCGTTCGGGTCGGCTTTCAAGCCTGGTGGATAGAAGGCGTCGGGGTCGAGGTGATTGGTTTTGGGTATGTTGATTGTTTGGGTGTGAGTGGATGATAAAGTAATGTGTTGGGTTGGGTTGTCTTGGGATGTTAAAATGTAACGATTGTCATAATTGTTTCGCTCTATATATTGTTTAGATCAACTTAAGTATCTTCCTATAATACTTTTTTTTATCTGTCACTACGATAATTATATTCGACCTACAACTTATTTTGATTTTGTTATCACAATTAATCATAACACCAAATCAATAACTGATCCTTTTCTTTAGAACGTATTAATCTGTTCACTGTTATCTTGGTTTACTGCTATGGAACAAGCTAGAAAGTGGCAAAGATGTATATATGTACACAGGGAAGCGGAAAGAGAGAGGAAAGAGAATGCCTACGAAGCCAAAGCGGACAAAAAGAACGCAGAAGGAACTGGAAAATCCAATAGAGAACAAGAGAATAGGCTTTTGGTCCGCCACAATTATTTTCCAGACTCACTTCTTTCTCACCAGCGTCTCCATCACCCTACTACCCCTCGAAACGTCCACTCCACCACCCGTCGAATAGTAAAACCCTAGCCCCGCCGAAACCCACCTATCCGTCCAACATCGAGAACCCCCCAGAAGGGAAACGGGGAAACTGACATCAGAAGGAGGAAAGGAGTGGCGAATCATCCGGAATGGAAGAAAGGGGGTAAGTATGGAAAGCAGAGGGTAGGTTTGATTGGATTGGACTGGACTGAGTTGAAAGGAGAAGACGGGGAGGATCCAAGTGGAAATGATAGCATATTCGTTCGGTGTCTGATGAGTTTACGTATCGGCTGTTCTATGAAGGGCTAAGTTCATTGCTTCATGGAGGCTAACGATTCCCTCCACGCGCTGCACCCATTGATCGTAGTGATCGGATATTTCATCCCACGGCCGCGTGCCTACAATCTCTGCCTCTGTGATAACCCAAGGGCATAGTAGTTCGTGCTCGTAATAACCGTAACCACCCATGTATGGGTCTGACACATCATATGTCGTCATTTCGTCTTTGGCATTCAGGAGAGGCAGTCCTGCCCGCAAACGGGCTCTTGGGTTGATCACAGTGAGATACACCCGGCCTCTGTTTTTCGAACTCTGGCGGCGGGCTCGTATAGCGGCATCGTCGAAAGAGGAGGTGGCCGATACAACTGGTGTTGGGTAACCCCAGTTCCCCCAGTTTGAATGGTTGGTCAGAGCCTCAACACGGCTTGCTCTGGTTCGAAGAGGTATTTCTCCCGCTTCTGCAAGGAAACGCCCATTACTCTGAAGCTGACTTCTCGACATGCTATCCCAGACTCGCACTGCCGCACCAGGGTAAGATCTATAGTTGTCGATAAAAGGATCTGCGCCTTCTAATAAGTGAAAGTCCGTCAAAATCGGACTCCGGCTTACTTGTAGCAGGCAGAGGTTGCCAGTGTCGAATGTCCTCCTCGGGTTGAAATACATCTCTATCCTCGAGCAGCAATGTGTGTACCTGATCATGCCAAGTCTGCATTGAATCCACTTAAAAAAGAAGACGCAGTTTAGAGTGCTCAGGCTCCTTGTGTCGCTGAGTGGTACAGAGAAACATCTAAATCTAATAAGTGGATGGACGAGCAGAAGTGCTGAGAGTGTGACTCAATGTTCTTCAAAAGGCGCTGATTGGCTGAGTGTGGAACAAGGCGAAAAGAAGCGATTATTCAGAGGCGAGCCTCGTGATAAGCTGAGATCGATACCCTCTTAACTAATTCGTCGAGAAAAATACTCAAATCTAGATTATATATCAACACTTACTTGCACGGTTGAGAACTACACAACCTGATGCTTTCCACCATGGATCCAATGCCACAAAGGTCGGCACCCTTCTTAATCAATAGTCTCCCGGACGGTTCACCACTAGATGTGCGATTCGAACGCGCAATCAGAAAAGAACCGTAAGCAAAGCAAAGAGACCTTGAGAACGGAAAGGCATCTGCCCGACAGCAGCGGAAAGCCGAAGCGAGCCAGGCACTGAATACCACACGTTAACCCTGGGTGTCTATATGGTGCCCAAATCCGTTCAATACTAAGTGAGCCATCCTTCCCCACGTCCTGCCTGTCCCTTTGAGCTCTCCGTTGCGCATGAGAGTATACGGGCGGATGACCTTGAACGCCGGCGCGACCTCCTCGGTCCAGAGCGCCACGCCCTTGTAATTGCATTGAAAGTCGTTTGCGCCGGAAAGGATGGTGATAGCTGTTGATGCACGTGATGCTCAGAGCCTATTCCAATCGGGTTAGTCAGAGGTATCTGTTGGTTTAGTTAGCTGAACCTTCACCTCCATAGAATCTACAAACTTAGGAGATCGAGAGAAGCTGGGGTAAGGAGCTTCTTTTCCAGGGAATAATCTACTATTGTCGCGCCGAGTTCATACCAACCGATGCCGGGGCTTTGAAAGACCATGGCTTTCAATCTCAAAGGTCTAGCACCTTGGAGACGGCCATTGGCTATGGCGTCATTCTGGATTATCGTGTAGGTGGCTAGGTGTATATTCCAATGAGCGGCGTAAGATGGAGCGTACAAGTGTTGGAATACGAGGTCATATGGGGCATAGAGTATATTGTATATGGGGTTGAAGCTATCTAGAAACTCCGGAGGAAGGAAAAGGTGGAAGGAAGGTCAAATACCCTGAATCCCCTGAATCCACTAGCGCCGGATGAATGCGGAGATTACCAACCAAATCACACCTGAAATTCCAACAACAAGATAAGTTCTCGATCCGCTAGTACTAGGTTGGGGTGGTCTTAGATCCCACACGTGTATTGAAACGATTCTGTCCTTGTTGACTGGGTCACCACCGAACGAAAGGCCCGCTTCAATCATCTGGTCGACATATATGACATACGCATAGTCATTCAGAGCTGGACTCGAAATCGTCGGTTTTCCGGCAGCATTCAACGAACACGGGCCAAACGGCATGACAATATTCCCCATCGTGCCAGTGGCAGGACCACCTCGTTGAAAGACCGCCCACGGGGCGTTTCCCTTGTCGGTACGAGATTCGAACAGCCAATAGCGTAGATTGTTGCCATTTTCTGCCGTGAGATAGCCACCAAGCACGGGGATCATGGCAGATTGGGCCATTCTCCAAGGAACCCGGAAGCTCCAGGGCACGTCCAGAGGCCAATAAAACGAGGATGGTTAAGGCTTTTGAGAGGTACTGCAATAGATAACCCCCGCCGGAGAAGGGCTGCCGAATATTGAAGTTTGGGTTCACGCAAGGCCGATGTAGTCTTGAATCAGCTTGAATGAGTCAATACCGAATCAATTTAACTCAAGATATTTAAAGCTTTTAAAAGAAAGAACTTAGAAAATCTTTTTAAGAGAACATGATGACAGCCAGTGAACTTTCTTTCATTACACCAGAATAAAAATTTAAGAAGTCTTGCAGCTCGTCGACTTGGGACCGTGCCTAGAATCCAACCAGTGGGACCGTGGGTAGAATGTTTGAGTCAATAGAGGTAGTTGTAACTAGGATACTAAGAATACAGAAGAAAGAGCCCAAGGGGAATCCGAGCTGTATTTTTAGGTAACCACTATGGACACCACCTGCCTTTGGATACACACACCACCCACCCCCACTAAGCCTAATCAGGTAATTATTTTACCCCTGAAAGAGATTTGGCAATTAGAAGGGTTCACCTAGCACTCGGCTAAACCTAGCAGTCGTCAGGCCCTATAGGGCTGAAAATCTACATTTCATATTTTATTGCTGCAATTCTTCAACATATCAGCAAAACGATGGCAGTCACCCCCGCTACCTTCATACCTTCTGAAGATATAGAACTTTCGCAGGAAGAGCGCATAACGCTTGCTCACGCCCGTTGGAACGAGGCTTCAGCAGCCAACGAAAATCCTTCCAAAGCAAAACTCGCTCGTCAATATGGAACACCAAGGAGTAATCTTACGGATCGAATCAATGGTCGAACGGCTGCTTCTGCACGCAATCAGCATTTTCAAAGACTTAGCCCCGAAGAAGAAGCAGCTATACGTGACTGGATTCTACGTCTTCAGGCTTGGGGCTGGTCTCCTCGTGTGAAGCAAGTACGTTCGATAGCTAAATAACTAGTGATAAAAAAGGGCGACGATAAGCCAGTCGGAGTCAATTGGCCTCAGAAGTTTCTGAAACGTCATCCGCAAATCAAAACAGTATATATTCCTCCGCTTGACAAAGAGCGTGCTATGGCTCAGGATCACGATATTTTAGCTGCGGGAGCAGGAGCAGGAGCAAAGGAATAACGTGATATCTACAACTGGCCAATCAGGGCGAGGCATGCGTATCAGAAGGGCCTCAAAGAGGTCATATTAGCTACGTAGTTCATCGTTTGAAGCAATAAAATGAAATGTAGATTTTCAGCCCTATAGGGCCTGACGACTGCTAGGTTTAGCCGAGTGCTAGGTGAACCCTTCTATGATTCTGTCGGCGCGTCTGAGGTGTGTTCGGATCGGATTTTCATTCCTCCGCCACAACGACGATAACAAACACAACACCAGCCCACCACTCAGAGTCACTCACCGCAACGGCTCATGGCGTTGCAAGCTTCAATCAAGAAAATTACATCGCCAGGAAGTATCATCAACGGCCCGCCAACTCCACCACTTACCGATACAAAACCCGCTGCGCGTGTCGCAAGGATCCTTCGAGCGTTCAGGGACTACCAGGAAGGTGCCCCTCCAATGACACCTTGGACAGTCTATAAGCTCAGCAGCGAAGAGTACGATGGACTGCTGGATCGGCTACAGCACGACGAGCTACTTCGGGGATTCGTTGCAGACAAAATTCGGTAGGCCGTGAACGGACTGGTGTTGCTGGCAGCCTACTAATTTAGTATCCAGATACGACTACGATCCTATTCAGAGCAAATTCATTCTTCGAATACCCACGACAGTACACGATACCTTCATTACTAGGCTCGTGACGGAGATAGAGAAGAAGTTAGAGCGTCTTGCCGATACAGAAATCGAAGCACGGCCTTTCATTGAGGGTATCAAGCCTGTATGCGGTGTGCTGAATTTTCTTATAGGCGACGAAGATCAGCAGCAAAATATCAGACATGAACCTGATATTAGGTTTCAGCATAAGGATGCCGCGTGGCCAGGTGTTGTGATCGAAGTGGCACACTCACAGACAAGGAAATCCTTAGTCGACCTTGCAGACAACTACATACTTGGATCATACGGTGGCGTTACTGTTGTGGTTGGTCTGGATTTGGATTACAAGAAGTCCAAAGAAGCTTCCATTTCTGTCTGGCGATTGAAGAACTTTACAAACGAGGACGGAGAGGTTGAAGGGGAAGTCGAGCAAGTAATTGACAACCAGGTAACTTGCACCTTACCGTTTGGCGAGGTGTCTATTGACATGAATCAGCTTTTCAGAGATGCGGAAGGCAACCCCGTGCTTTCCTCATCCTCCAGCCTCGAGCTATCTCTCAAAGACTTCGTCATCAAGAAAGTAACACATGGCGTTCCTGACTCATCTATCGTGATCGATTCCGAAACTTTGTGTAAGTTGCTGGATGAAGCAGAGAAATGGGACAACAAAACAATAACGATGCAAGGCGCTAAACCTCCACGATTCAAGAGAAAGTGGCGTCTGCAGACGCCCCCTGAGCAGCTAACATTTTCGGACGAGGAGAATTTTGTGGAAGAGGAACGGCGGGTGAGGAGGAAGTCGGAGAAGTTGGACGACCCTATGGTGAGGAGGGTGTATTTGCGGAGAATAGCAGCCAGAACTCAATCTAAAAGAACACATCTATCTCGGACCTCAACTATTTTCTGACCTTCAATTAGATTGTGATTATTGCACAGCATAAAAGTTGAACATCTGGCAAAAGCAATAATGGGCACTGGTGTGCCAAGTAGGATAGAAACCCAGCTATATACAGTGAACTGCCGTGACCCTCACATTTATATCCTAAAAGTATGCCTCAGGCATCCAGTTTACCACTCCACGGGACCTGTTTTTGAACATTGGCTGACTCCTCTGAAGTGCTTGTGCTTACTGGACTCCCAGTGCATGAAACCCTTCGCAAGTTGAAAATTTGACCAAGGCATAGGTATATTCCATCGAGAGCATTTAGTATTGTATCCAAAGCTTGGCAGGGCCGCATGGGAATAGTACGGAAATGGCAACGTTCGGGAAGCGATACCAACAAGAACAGCAGCAGAATCACGAAGGGGATGTACCAGGAGTGGCCCTTTCAGGGCTTTCTGACAAGAATCGGGGCCGCCTGCAGTCTTCAGATTACTCTCGACGATGTCCCCACCTTCAATAGTCAGCGTCTTTCGACCCGCCAAAGAAGGCCGTATCCTCTCAGAGCCCAAGTATGTTCTCTAAGCAGCATGGCACATTACGGCCTCTAAGGAAACGAAACCCGTGGACGAAGGCGGAGGATGAAATTTTAAAGAAGATGATGGAGGACAAACCAGTCCCACCCCCACAGCAGAAAGAAACTCAACTTCCTTCAAAAACCCTCGAGGAGATCAAGATCAAGATATGGCTCGTATGTCTCACGGTGCTCTTGGTGTGTATCAGATAGGATAGAAATCCGTAAAGGTATGGCAAACTCTGTATTTTTAAAGAAGTGCCTGGAACTACTACAAGTGTTTATATCATCTTGGATGCAGAGCGCATAAACTGTACATTGTCCGTCCTCAAGTCGCGAAAGACCATAGGTCCAAGGGAATAACGGCGGTCCTGAGCGGGGGAAGGAGGAATTCAAGAAACTCTGGAGTCGTTATGTGATCTCCTTCCGGCTAACAGCAACGGCTGCGTTCTCGCCGATTGTATGCTGGATGGGATATTGTAAAGGGGAGGCCCGCGGCCGCTTTTGAGAGGGAGTAGGGTCAGAGAGGAGGGGGGTTTCGTCTTGCGATCGTTTTCGTTTTCGACCTTTAGCCTGTGGAAACTTGACTCGAGCTAGCTTTACAGAATAGCAGGAGGGTAACAAACATGCCTCTTCACCGGGAGTGTTGCTAGTTGGGGAGGGAAGCGGGTGCTTTAGTTCGGAACTCCTATCTTTGAATATAGCTCGTTCTAGAGGTTGTTGTATCTCTTGTAGGCGTGCACTCTTACGAGAAGATAGCTGTAGCCGTTCCTTCTTGATACCTTGAGGTCGATTCCCTATCAATGATCAGCCAAAGTACACAGCAACGGGGATAAATGACTTACCTAGGTCTTTTTTCAGTGAGGGTTGACGCCCAACGTTTCGAGTATTTGGTTTTACTTGATGAGGGGCTATATCGACTGGTTGGCATGAAACTGTCGAAGATGGACGGAAGGATGAGGTGTAGGATAAGATAGGACGAGGGGTGATTGAGATAAGTGCGCTAAAATATCGCAGCAGCAACCATTCAAGGTACCCGGATTGGTCTGAGGCACAAGCCGAGGACCAACAACGTCATCTCCCACGCGACGTGACGCGAGGTCACCTCCCCAAACTCTAAATAATCTGACCACCAAACTCAGACCAACAAAGCATACCAGCATCAGTCATGGCATGCGCTGGCCCCGTCCTCCAACTCGACGACCAGAGCTTAGCTCTGCAGCTTCAACTCGAAGAGATCGAAGCTCAGCGCGAGCTTCAATCCGGCAAATGGACTGAAGATAGTCCTCCGGATTTTGCATTAGCATTCGATAACTTCGAGGCCGAGCTGAAGAAGGCGATTGTTCTGGTCGAGGATCTGAAGTTCGCTCACAGCATTGCTAAAGCTGTTGATTCTGATGCTGTGGCCATCGAAGAATCAAGGGTCGAGGAGACACAGTCTGTTCAAGATCGAGACTTCGCCCTAAGCTTGAATGAAGATGAAAATCTGCCATCTCAGGATGTCACCAATTTGCCAGGGATGTCTCGCCTCGGAGCGGAGTCGATTGAATGGGACCATGTCCTGCGAGCTACAGAAGCTTCGACTTTCAGCATCGAGTCCTGTAGCACCGTTGCGGGCCCTTCGGCCCATTACGCTCACCGCCAGAGAGCTGTTCTTGAGCAATTGCCCCAGCTCAAAGTCGAATGCATTGTCTGTGGAGAGTCCGTTCATCCTCATCTCACAGTGCGTTTGGTATGCAGTGATGTATATTGCAAGCCGTGCCTCAAGTCCTTCTTCCTACGTGTTGCCAAGGACGAAAGCCTTTTCCCACCAAAATGTCACCGCCAACCAATTGATATCTCGACCATCGAAGCAGACTTCTCAGTCGAAGAGTTGACCGCCTATCGAAGTGCTGAGCTGGAATTTACCAGCACAAATAGAGTCTACTGCGCTGACCCGGAGTGCGCCAAGTTTATTCCCATGCCGCAGCGAACTCCGGATTGTGCTTCCTGTGAGGCCTGTAGTGGTAGAACTTGTATGCACTGCAAAGCACTAGCACATGATGGGGATTGCCCAGCAGATGAAGCAAGGCAGAGCCTCATTAATTTCGCGGATGAGCAAGGCTGGAAGCCCTGTTTTGGATGCGGTGAAATGGTGTTTCGGTATGAGGGCTGTGACCACATGACGTTAGTGATATCTACTGCTACCCGTCGTGTAAGTAAAAACTGATCCAAAACACAGTTGTAGATGCAGCGCCGAGTTCTGCTACAGATGTGGTGTAAAGTGGAAGGAATGCCTATGTGGCGACTGGGTGCCGGAACTACTCGATCGAAGAGCTCAGCAGGTTGTTGACAGAGAGGCTCCATGGCCCTTGGAACCTGCTATCCGTCAACAGCGCGTGGTGGCTATGGCACAGGAGCTACAAACAAACCATGAGTGCGACCACAGTGGCAAGTTCACTAAACTTGAAGGATCGCGCCGCGGCAAGGTCTGCGAGATGTGTGGCACGAGACATCGCAAGTACATCCTGTCTTGCAAACGTTGCCATATGCTGGCCTGCGAAGACTGTCGACGCCACAGACTGTAGGCCCTCGAATCTGTTTTTATCGAGGAAACGGCCCCATCAAATCAGGCATCCTCCAGACAAAGCATTCTCCGCATGATCTCTTCATGGCATTGAGGCCCGAAAGAATGCTATAAACGGTTATACAGCGGGCGAATTTGGGAGCGATGATGGATGTTTGGACCGAAGTCTTTGGACATCAAGAGTCATGAGTTATTGTAACGCCATAGGACAAAGCAGGCGTTTCTTTCAATCTTCTCTTCATAAAGCCAATTGCAACTGGGCGGGTGAGCTCGTACAGTAGCAAGTAGGTCGAGCAACAATCTGTGCAGCCAATTTCCTCAGATACCTCTGGTTGCCTTCTTCCCATCTCTTGATCTTAGTTGCTACATCTTCAACCTCCGATTCCTGAAATGTACCCTCTTAAATCTCAAGAGCACATCACATTTGAATGCTTCCACACTCCTGGTTTCTGAGGGGCCAATCTCAGGGTGGTTTTCCCGTCCACAACCACTTTATGACAATGTCAAAGTGACTGCACGGCTCGAATGCCTTTCTTCTCCCAGAGGTTCACCTGGAAAATCCAAACGGCTAGCCACAGTCTATTCGAAGTAGGTGACCCCTCTTTTTCAGGTTCAGCTCCACCAACCCTATTGCCAAATTTTGTATCACTACCGAGATTCTCCTCAGCAGATCTCGGCCATCCTGGATACGACACAAAATGGAAAACTTCAGATAACTTCAGGCCAAAACATTTATCAATCGAGGCTACATTCCTGATTTTTGTTGAGGTTTAATGTTTGACGATACGGATGGGGAGGGATTTTCTCGGTGCATAACTGCAGATACAGTGTTATATTTTCACTAAATCTCAACCTAGAAGCTGCTTGCTGCTACCATCAGGAAACTCAACGCTGTACTTTTCCAATACAGCAATTTGAGGTACATCGTCTTCTGTCATTTGACCTGTTCTAAACCTCTCTATTGCACCCGTCTCGATGGCCGAATATATTTCCGGATGCCGAAGTTCTACAAACACGGATTGATTTAAAAGAGATAAGACAGTTGTTTGAGGGCAACTCACTGTGTTTCTCCAACTCCCTTTCGAAATTCCTATCTGATTCTAGCTTCTTCTCGAGGCTCTCATTTTCGTACATCTTTTTGATAACCTTCGCAGTAATATCCACCATGGTATACGGCGTATCAATATACTCATGGCCCATACCCAAACTACCCTTGTGCTTTACCAGAAAGACGTCCCCCCTAAAAAAGAGTCGTTCCGTTGGTGGGTCAGATTTGATAACGTCTTTGCAGGCCTGATTGACTGGCAGCTTGGGGGAAGTGGTATAGTAAAGACAATAGTTCCCCCAAGTGTCCGGATCTTCAGATTGTAACCATTCCTTACTTGGGGTATTATCAACGTGGAAGTCGGCGAAACCTCGTTCTAGGAAGGCGGGCTCCAGCCATGGCCTTAAGTCTGGGAGGTAGTCATAGAAGTCGACCGAGCCATCTCCTTCAGATCTTTGTTTGATACCGTATGATACAAGTCGAACTGAGGTACCATCGGCAGGAAAAATAAGAGCGCTCCGCTGAATGGCACTATCTGAGTTGCCAACTTCCATCATTCGTGACTTCTACTGTACTGTATCGTACTGTACTGTGGTTGGTAGGAAAGGAGTAGGTTATCGACGAATAGCACCGTGAGCAGGATTCTAATAAGAGAAATTTAATGTGCAGGCGTACGTAGAAAGGAGCAGAAAATCAGGAACGATGGTGTGCTGTCAATGCTAGGTGGATATACGGAGTTGAGCGTAGCAAGTGCGGGGAGATCGGGTTCCAGTGTAAGCTAATCCAGATTAGTATTGAGCTGATGCATCACGTGATAATAGTGAGCTTCTGCCTGAGGATTGACGTTGGCGTTGTAGAACACTCTAATATCATGCGTCCTACTCTTGTGCTCTCCCCCAGACCTGGCTCTGCTCTTTTTGATTTACCGTAATACCATCAACATAGGATATATCCCTCATATCACTGCCATCGAATGAAGGCATAGGTTTCAGCAAGTTATTTACAAAGATAACCTTTCTAACGACCTTCTTGATGAAGTGTAGATCTGATAATTGTCTAAAGGTGTGTATTCTACAGTAAATTGGCGCTAGCCCCAACCAGGCTAGCGGGCAGTGTAATGGCACTGCAACAACTATGTTCCTAATTAGGAACTACCTTACCTTATGTTCCTAATTGAACGACTAGTGACTACTCCTCCTGCTCCTACTATTGCTCCTACTGCAGCTTCTACTGCAGCTTCTATTGCTTCAACACTTCTTACAGTGGTACAAATTGAATACCGTGCTACCGTACCGGCCGCAGCTACGAGCGTATCTCCTGTTGCAAGGCCACCCTAAGCCCAGAGCCGTTTGAAAGGCATCGATGTAACGATGAGCAGCCCTGTCCCTTCCGACGATCTGTTTGTATCCGATTCATATGAGCAGCATTGGGATCCACACGACGATGCCAGCCAGCAACAGACACAGGCGAACAAGCTTGAGTTTTGCCAGTTTCTTGATTGGGATAGCGAGAGAATATATGATGAAGATCCGCCAAGCCATATTCACTACTCAATCGAGTGGAAGGTGACAGTGAACAACAGGGCAATCATGCCAAAGGACACGAAGTAGGACATAGTTCTAACATCTGCTGACTACTGGGAACACTTCCTTGAGCCTAAGCTGCAAAGCTTTTTACGCAGAAAGAATAGACCACTTAAGTCCGAGGATACAACTGTTATGATCTCGGTTACGGCATGCTCTGAGCGGAATCTCACAAAAAGATTTGACGAGACAAGTATTAAATGGGCAGTCATAGAAAGTCAGCTCGCTGCATCTAAATTGCACTGAAATAGTCGCCAAGCTTTTGCCAAGTGTTACATCAGGTGACCTCTAATCACCTGACCGAACATCGAAATTTTCATTGACCTGTTTACCTGTACATAGGTTGAGGAGTCGCCTTGCCAGCGAGTGTGGAACAAGATCAGGAGAAAAGAACGGGCTATTGATGTTATTACCAAGGTTCTTTACGCCATACGTTGCTGATAGCATCAATTGCGTTATCGTTCTGAAACTTAATCATTATTGAAAACCTATCTCGAAACGAGACGGGAAGGTTACCATACATTTCTAGTGGCTTTTCTTTTTAAGGGCTGGTGACATGGGAGCTTCTGAACCCAAAAAGGCTGCTCTGGTAAGGGGAATGTTGGGAAATCACTCCTTAGCCTGAAATACCAGCCAAGGAGCTTTAAGTAACAGCATCACTCCATAAATCCTTCATAACCATCGCCATAATTGTCAATTGTTTCTGTAGGACGCATCAAAGCTACGTATCTTATTGTACTTAACAGCCGTGAAATTCAACAGTAAAATGATCTCACTTATCTGTTCTTTGATGAATAGACTCCCTATTTAGATGATTACTGACGTGGTTCTTCCACTAGTCTCATGGTTCAATGGCATACCTCATGCTAACTTTCACTGTGTTGGTAGGTAGCTTTGATAAGTCCCCTTCAACTACCCTCGCGAATTCTGCCTGAACACCTTGATACCCCACGGCGGGTCTTTTCCAATTTTCTGTTTCAGTCACGGCATGGACTGTTATAGTCGTGCCGCTGAAGCTCTGAATATTCTTCAGGAGTTGAGTTGCGACGATTCAAGTTGAAGCTGTCATTCCCGGAACAAAGGCTGCTTACGAACGTTGAAAGCACAGATACTGGGTTCGTGAAGGCTTAGAATGTCGATGTAAAAGTGGTGCAGAGTAAACAAACCGGGATTTTGCTCAGGGCGAAATTAGGCGAGGAAGATTTCACCTAGGCAAACCATGTTGATCACACCCTTCCATCCATCTTCATTTGTGTCTTGCTTTCTGCGAATACGACCGTTTTCAAAAATGGCATCTACAGTACAAATAGGCCAGCTGATCCAAGGTCGATCTAGTAGCTATCACATTAACCAGCTATTGGAGGACAAGGGTACTCCAAACAAAGTCTGGCTTGCTATGTAAGAAGCTTTACCTCTTCAGTGTCTCCCAGTTCCCATTTGGCTAATAGAAGGTAGTGGTGACAAGAACAACCAGAAATATGTGGTAAAAACTCTGTCTAACCCCTTTACCAGAAAGCAACGCGCGGCAATCGAAGCTTTTCGGGGGACACAACTCATTCGTCAGCTAGTCGATGAGGCCGTGAATCCGCCAGCTGTCGTGCTGGAATATCTCGACGAGGATCTTTTGAGCTTCTCGAGCAAAAGAAAACTGGAAAGATCGGAGGTGAAAGCAATCGGGAAAAAGGTTCTGCAGGCAATATACTTCATGCATGAGGCCGGCTATGTGCATACGGGTACGTTTAACGACAATTAGGAGGAATGATCCGCCTCTAGCCTGCTAGATTTCGAATAGCTTACTATAGGCCGACTTACAGATATCAAACTTAACAATGTCTTAGTCAATCACAAAAACGGAGCATCTCGGATCACAGAAGTCAAACTGGCGGACTGTGAGTCGTCTGTCTTAATGGATGCGAACAAGTCCATCGCCGTGGGGCTGATCGGAACGGCTATTTTCCGTAGTCCAGAGGCTTTTTTTCAAAGGGGGGTAGGCCCAGCAACAGACATCTGGTCCTTTGGAACTATGGTGAGTTTTGCATATAGCCTCTGCTTGTATCAAGTTGCAGAGCACTCTCTTTATTAAATGTTTGCGCATAGCTTATAAGCCTCCTTCTGGGTCCGAGCTGTCATATCTTCAGGCCGCCACTCGGTACGCCAGATGCCGAATGGGATGTGGCGGTGCTACAGAGACACGATATGTTTTTTGGACCGTTTTCACCGAATCTTGCGAATCGTATGGGTGACGATGTGACGCACTTGCTCTTGACTATCAAGGTCCCGTTGCACGAGAGACGACCTTTCAGAAACTGGAATCCTGATGAAATCGCGCCAGCTGAAGTGGAATTTATTTGCAAGTTGATGCAGCTTGACCCGGAGAAAAGGCCATCAGCAAGAGACCTTTTACAAGACAAGTGGTTTTCGAGTTAAGATAATCACAGCTTAGTGTTTTCTCAGTTCTATTGAGTACCCTACTACTATATTGATCGGCCCACCTGCAACAAGAGATCGAGTCATGGAGGTGTATTCTACTATCGCTATTGTAGCCCTCTTATTCGGACTCTTTCAAAGAGCAGCCCTTTTCGAATACTTTCCTAATCTGGGCGTCTTGTTCGAAGTATTTTTTATGCCACCTTCCGGTCCGACTCCAGTACTTGATCGGTCAGTGCTGTTCTCGCTAATATCGCTCGCCGCTCCCTGACCTAGTCTGTCCTCACCAGCGTAGCTTGAAGACGACCTTCGTGGTCGCTTTCGGATGGGCTGGTCTTGAGTTCGAGGAGAAGAATGTTGAGCTTCTTGCGATTGCTTCCGTTTTCGATGAGGACCGGCGCTTTTCTGAAGGATCGATGGATCTCGTAGGACCTAAACCAGGTCAGCGGTATGACACGGCACGAGGGACAATTGAAGAACATGCTTTTCTGTCAGCAGGAATGCTGCTTGTTGAAGGAGAGGGAAATGCCTGTATTCCCCGGATATGGTTGTGTTTGGACACAGATTGCTCGCGAAGATGATGTGTTGCTCGTAGGCGTGCGCTCTTGCGAACAGGTTTTTGTTTCTCAATACCTCGAGGCCGCTTCCCTATTGATAGTCAATTAGAGAAGCCTGAGTATGAGGTATGAAAACCATCCTGGTCATTTAGCACTGAAGGTTGTAACCATTTCTCCTGGTGTCTCATCTTGATTGACTGCGGGCCATGTCGATTGGAAGGCGAGGGCAGGAGAGGTGTTTAGATCACACCTCAAAGTTGGATTTACTCTCATAGTACAAAAAATGACTAGTGAACCAAACTAACCGCGCGTTTAATCACCATCCATCAAACTGCAGGACCGATCTAGCGTCACCTGGCAGAAAAATCAAAAGCTGTGCCGCCATTACACCAAACAACGGCTCTAGGCAGCCATAAGGAGATGGACTGTATAATACGTACACTCGCTGGGAAACAGGTTTCCTGGAAGGACGATCGTGACAAGGCGTTGGGCGCTCTGGAAGAAGATGAATGTCTAGTGATTGAAAACGCAACAAATCTTGTCACTGTTCAACAGACCCTGGCGGCCCCGGTTTGCGCAGAAGGCGAATAGTGATTATGGAGCTTTAATTTCCCAGCAGGGCAATCTCGACATCCTGGATTCTATTAAAAAGAAGATTATGTTATTGGATTCAGGAGGATGCCCGAGTCTCTTGTGTTGAAAGCGGAAATGTCATGTATGAGCCTGTATAGATTTCCGATAACGGCGGCGGCAAATATTATAACATCTTCCAGAATGTTGGGTCATTGTGAACTACTCGTAGTACAAATTGTGCCATCCCATCTCTTCATCATTAGCGAAGAAACGGGCTCGTCCCTTTTGCAGAGGGAGAAAAGAAATCTAAAAGTCTACTCTTGTCGAATTTGCGAAGCGAGGTCAAGAGTCAGTACTAAAGATGAAAGAACCGAAGTTGAAGAGTCCGTTCGTGAGCTTAGTGGGAAGCCCGTAATGAGGGTGTGGAGTTTCATCTTTCAGTCGGAAAAAATTATCAAAGGCGAAGGAATTATCGAGAGAGTACTTCTTCCGACATTCCTTGCCGAAACCACTCCCTGAACCCAATCAACCCAAGACTTCTCCCCACTTTCGCAGAAGGCCTCTGTCAAAGACAGATATGCAAAACGAGAACGTTAGAGCATGTCATGAAAGCCCTCGACTAGTCCTTTTGCTAGATGAGACCGAAGAACTTAATCAGTCGAAGAATCTAAAGCTGCGATCTTCTTTGATTCAATGCTTCTCGATTTAATTGTTTCAATCAGCGGATGACGAATCGATTCTACCTTCGTTGAGAACTTAGTAACATTATTCAATGAGTGACATGCATGAAACTTGAAGTGGCTTGATCTTGAGTGTGGAATCTTATGTGAAGTAGAAGTCTGAGATATCGAAGACGGTCTATAAGCCGCTCTAGCTTCCTTGGCTGTCTAAACATCATGGATTACAATTAAAGAAAGTATTGTATCTTCGCTTAACACAACAAGCCGATGGAGCGGTTGAGATTAAAATCTTCGTTGCAAGTCGACTTAGTAACACGCCGACTTTTGGTCTCCACTGAAATGTGCTTTGCCGTAGGATGTGTTGAGATCTAAGAAACGGTCCCTGGTCCCTTGAAGCCATTCATCCTGACCTCCTCTCATTCTTTAAAGCTACCTTATGAATGGCTTCCTGTAGATGCATATCGAGTTCTGCGTTCCTCTCGAGAAGAATTTACGGCACATCTAACCATCCGGAATCTTAGCATGATCAGCCTACCCAAGAAACGGCTTTTATGGTAGCACTTACGTTTTCATTGATTTTTTCGATATCCCCCTCCGACGGTTCTTTGAGGAACCGCAAGTTCGTTCCTAGCTTCCTAAGACTCCATGCCCGCGCCCATTTGATACCCCATTCCATAGCGTAGCCATCGTAGGTAAAGTCCCACCCATTGTGGTACCACCTTTCTTCGGGGGCAATGGCTAGCCTAAAATCCCGTGCTACGTCTGCTGGTACGAAATCATCGTCTTTGAAAGTTAAGAAGAATCCCTTTCGTAAATTAGCCTGTGATATTATCGCCGCAAGCGGTCCGTGCGACTCTATATACTCCGAGAAATATGGGATATTGCCGTCGACAAAGCGTAATTGGAGCTCGAGATCTTCTAGTATGGGGCAATGGTCGAGTATAAATCTGATAGTATCTGCTATATCCTCTTCACAATCTGATAGGTCAGGCGTGACCTCGAACCGAAGGTGCTTTAGATTGTTCAAACGCTCGGGTGAAATCGTGATATATGAACCGCCATAACCGTCCATGCTAGCCAAGTCTGTCATGTAGAATTTGGTATCATCATACAGAACCGAAAGAGCTTCTTCGTACACCTGGTGACACACGCGGAGGATTGAGCCTCCAAGAGACTGTGGGCGAGCGTATATACGGCATATGCAGAAAGTAAGGGGATCCGATAGTTGGAGATGTGGATGATGAGACTCCCAGTGGCAAGGGACCTTTCGGCAAGCCGTAGAAACGAAGAGTTCGTGATATATCTGGCGACGGAGCTCAAAGGGTAGCCCCATCAGAGTAGCCTCGTTGACAGGCTTTGAAGAGGTTGAACTATTCATCCTTGTGATTGCTGGAAGTTTGAAGGATCTTCGGGAGCCCAAGACTTAGTATCGAGAAATTGAACCAGGGAATATATATACTCATAACACCAGCACTTCCAGGAAGGAATAGAACTTCTAAGATCTTGTCGTACTCAACTCAACTTGAATGACAAGACTATAGCTATCGACCTGTTTTATTTTTATGGCCAACATATACGGCCTTCAAAACAATCAGAATCTCCACTTTCCCCTCGTAAAGTTTTGATATTCGCGCCGCTTAGACCGCATGATAGTTGCAACAGCAACTTTGAGCAACTCAACTTGCAAACCGGATTTTGTCGGTTTCTTTGAAAAAATGTCTTCATGAGTACCAAAGCTCGTCTCGGAAAATTTAACTTATGATCAACCACGATTGGCCTGCATACTATCGACGGACATTCCGTCGACTCTTCCAAGCTTTCGCGGTTTTCCTAAATGTTGGAATTCCAGTATCGTGGACCACTGAAGCCCCTGTCCTCATTGTTAAGTGGCAAATCCGTCATCAATTTCAGGACCCTGTCGGCAGAGATCCGGCTGGAAATCTACCGGCATCTCATCGTAAGTCCCATGGATTTAGGTCCCGGCTTCGATCAATTCGTGGTCTTCAATTAAATGAAGGAGCCTTGTCCAGCATTACTTCGGGTCTGCAGCCAGTCGTATGTGGGAGTGTTTTGCTTCTTGACAGTGGAGATACCTGCGCAGCTTTGATCTTCTATGGTTAGCGAATCGTTCCAATTGAGTTTAGGTGGTTTACAATCTGATACAGCTGATTTTAGTGACTGACTCTGAGTGTGTCATTCGGTCTGGATTGGGTCGATCTCAGTGGGGTACTACGCTCGAGCTTATCTGCTACCCGCGGGTCCCATCTATGGCATACAGTTCTCCCGAAGTCTTGGGTACTGGGACCAGAAAACTCCTGTTGCCACGAGGGGCGCTAAAGTGACTGCTCAGAGATGAAGACTGCACCATGAGAACCTTGAAGTGCATGGTTATGTAGGTCTCAGATGGCCGTTGCGTTGCATTGCATAATCACTCCTTCCATCAGACCTCGGAAATAGTAGCACACAAAGTTATCAGTGGTGCTTGAACAAACAAGGGAGTCCATCGTGTCTACACCGACTCGTATTCGCTGCAGGCATGTTAAGAAACTTCGCAGGGGCAATTTGTGGCTTACCAACATTGGATAGTTTGTCGGGATAGAATAGTGGGACCTTGTCTGACTAGTTCATTGGCAAGCCTGAACAGCAGAATGGAACGTTTAACAAAGGCAGGACCACAGAAGGCTTGGTCTGAAATCCCGGTTGTCGAATATGCAGGTACGCAGGCTGGAAGCAGGTCTGACGTTTCATATTGGGCTTCTTCGATTCTCTAGAGCATGACCAAGCCAATAGAAAGCATGACTTGGTTGATGTTCTCCCTTTCAAGTGTCCTAGAACAATTGCTGCATGTTATCACGAGTAATGGATTATCTGGACGCACTTACGGCTCGACGAAGCCGCAAGGTACCCGGTCCAAGGCTAGTATTTGGCGCATTAGGCGCTCTTAGTGCTGGGAATCTTCAAGACCCATGCTACTATTGGGCATGCAGAGTTCTTCTCTGGTTGTCCATTCTTCCCTCCTCTGTCAGTCGATCATCTTCAATACATCCTTAGTCCCTATCACTTCACCAAATGCATAACCAAACCCCCTTAATCCTGCTTCATGCTGCGCTTTATTTGCACTTCCACACGCGACCTTCAGTAATAAGGTTTCGAAGCCTCTACAGCACTTCTGGCAGTCGTATCGCAACAACAAACCGTCATAACCCCACAGACCACCACCCTCTGCACGCCTGACGCATGTAATAATTTCCCAAGTCCGTGTTGATGAAAGCATCATACGTATCTTTCGCCACCACAGTATGCCCCTTGGCAGCCTCGGCAATGTCAGCAATTAACTTCCAGTCTTCACTCCCCGTTGCAATCGAGCCATCTGGACCCCATTTGCGGACAAATTGATTCTTGTATGGAGGAGTGAGCTCTGCTTCGGAATGACCATGCTGTGTGAAAACGGTCAGAAGAGAACTCTTGCCACAATGTGAAATAAGGGCCTTGACGTGAGGAAGGCAGGATGTGGTCATCGGGGGAAAGACATTGGACAGTTTACATGTCGACTACCAGGAGGGCGGTTGCCATGCTGGATTATGTGGCTGAGCAAGGTTGTTGATGCAGGACGATGTATGTACGGTCGCCTAGATACTGCACATGCATTTGCTATGATATTGTAGGAGATCGGATGATGGTGATGGGTTGAAGAATACCTATTCCGTACCTTAAGCTAGAAAGTAAGGTACGATAATGGGATGTGCCGCAGTGCGCCAGGGGAGTCGGGAGCTGACGGGTGCAACTGCACAATCCCGGCGGGCCGGTAATCGTCAGCCTAATCAGACGGAGACTCTCCAACCATTTTCCGTTTTCGTCCTCGAGGTCTGTTCTTTTTCTTTTTCTTCAAATTCTCTGCAACCGCCAAGAAACTTTCATGTCGCATTGCCGATAGAACGAATGAATGCATTTCTGAGGTTGTAGCCGCTACGCTTGCCCTGTTATACCCGTCTCCGCTGCCGCCCTTTCACTCATTTCGACCAGTCAAATGGCAGCGAACCATATTTGGGGAGAACAAGTCCGCCACGCATGATTGCAGAGCCAATGGTGCAGGAAAAGAAAGCCAGAGCTCCACTTGGTTGAACTTATAGATTGCCAGAGAAATGGCGATCACGATACTGTTCTCAAAATGCCATGTCAAAAATACAACAAGGCGGGATCTGTTAACGATGTTCGCTGGCTGGTCCCCAAAGTGCCACACTCGCTCCAGATATTTAGCCACCTGCACCTTCTGGCCTCACTGAAGCTGCCGCACCTTCCAAAGAAGCTGGTGTTCCCGCTCAAGTTCATGTGGCCACACCTCAATACTCTCGAGGCAGGACAAACTTTGGATCTGCTATTACAAGCCAGTTTCTTATTATCCGTTATGTAGTATTACTTGAGCATTTCTTTCCCTAGTACAGCAGACTCCGAATTTCGGCAATCAAGATTGCGGGCTTTAGGTTCCCATTTTGCAAGGCGGCATAGCTTTCAGGTCGGTGATGGCCTTGCAATCTCAAGGTATCTCTTTTAGGATTCAGCCTAGCGTTAACATAGCAGATCTTATATGGTAGACATTGTAAGCAGCTTCATTTAGCTAGGCAGTGAGACGGGCAGGATTTTGGGCAGCTCCAACGATCACGACCGAGAAACTCGAAGGAAAGCATTGGTTAACAGTACATTCTATCAGATTTTTGGGCCGGAATAGGTCAGGTAGCCTTTGTTATCTAATAGGCCCTCATAGGTAGAAGAAAGTACCCACATGGCATCAAGATTGCGCACAGACTGCTTCACTCATGCGCACTAGGCAAGAGACATAATTCTAACGTCCAGAGAAAACTCGATAGCGGACCAAGGTCAGTCCAGGAGAAATCACTGGTGTAGGATTTGCCAATTCCCATCCATTGGTTACCGACGTCCTGTAGCTTAGGCATCAGCCTGCATCGGCATATGTCAGTCTTACTAGGTCATCAATTATCTTGGATGCAGCTAAGATCCTTAGTTTGCTGAGTTTTCGTCCTCGCAAAGGCTGACGATAACGTAGAGCCGCGGAGGAAGTGGATATCTACTTACTCCCCACCAAGTGCAGATATTCAAATCCTAAAGCTGTCCAAAACTATAAGTCCTCCGTTTTGTTCAATGCGCGCCTGTTCCAACTTAGAAAGTTGGATCGCTACGGCTTGAAAGCCTGTAGTCGACTCGAGCGGCATTCCAAAACCGCAGACCAAGAGACTCCTGAAGATTTAGTCGGGGATCTTGACACGGAAGGAACGCTTTCCTAGCTCATTGTCATATCTGACTGCCAAACTCGGCAGGTTGCATTTTTCTTGTTACACGCGTGATCTTAACTTCATGCACCGAAGTTATCCGAAGACATTTTATCTTTACGTTACTATGAACGGTTTGAGACATCCACCTATGGAGCAGTCTTTTTTCTGGCTTTGTTCCTTAACTCCAAACGCTGCTATACCTAACTCTACACAAATTTGCTCCTCCCAGCAGCTTGAAGATATCTGTATCTGGGTCCTCTCGCGATCTCCAGAATCGTACAGCAACCATGGCATCCAATGAGAATACTATGGAAGAAGCTCAGAAAAGGAATGGCCTTGAATTGATCCCAGGGACTGAGATCATATCCCAAGACGAGGACAAAGGTTTGATTAGAGGCGAGACAGGAGGCTACGAAGGCATGATTCTGGTCCCTCAGCCCTCCAAAGATCCCCATGATCCTTTAGTAGCGTATCACCCTAGCTGGAAAATTTCCATTGTAGTCACTAACAATGGCCTTAGAACTGGACTCCTCTTTGGAAACGGGTGGTTGTCATAAATCAAGCAGTCTTCATCTTCATCAGCCAGCTGATTCCCTTATCTATCGCGCCTCTTACCCCGATCTTTATGAAACAATTCGATAAAAGTCTTTCTCAAGTTGCGTTGCTGGTGAGCGAAATATCCACATAACAGCACCTCCAGAGCTCCTCGAACGCTAATCTCTATGCCTTTTCTCTCAAGACAGGAGCAACAATTATAGCGCTTGGCTACGCCAACCTCATCATCCTTCAGCAACGTATTTGGCCGTCGTCCCACGTCTCTGATTTGCTCCATCATTTGCATCCTGGCGACAATATGGCAGGCCGTGACAACGTCATATGGCTCATTCCTAGGCGCAAGAATCGTCAACGGCCTCGGTGCGGCGGCAAATGAGAGCATTATGGCTGTGGTAGTAGCGGATGTAATGTTTCTACACGGGAGGGGGTCTTGGATGGGATTATTTTTGTAAGAATATCTACCCAGTGGTTCTTTACGGCATTGGTTTATCAAATAGTTGGTCTTATTTCCTCGGAGCCATGCTTGGGCCTATCATTTCTGGAGGTATCGCCGAGCACGTGTCTTATCGGTGGTTCTTTTGGGTGTGTACGATTGCACAAGGGGTAAGTACCTTAATATCCTGTCCTTCTATACGGCACGGGCTTGACTTGAGAGTGACAGTTTAATTCCCTATCTCTATTTTTCTTCTTTCCCGAAACCAAATACCAACGCTCTACAGAGTCGAAACCGAAAGACCGCTCGCAGAGAGCTAGCTCAAACGAAACCAAGGAGAAGCCCATAGAACATCCCCTTTCCAATCCCGAACACCAAACCCCAATGACTCCACAAATTCTCAACCATGGCCACCCCTCCCTTCACCAACGCTTCCTCCTCCTCCCCCGCCCCGACTCCCACGCCCTCCGCACCCTCCCCCTCACTAGCATAACCCCATTCCGCATCGCCACCTACCCCATCATCCTCTGGGCCTCCCTCGCCCTCGGCTTCACCGCCAACACCTCTCTCACACTCAATCTAACGCAGTCTCATTCGCGGCGCCACCCTACCATTTCTCACCGAGCCAGGTAGGTTTCACGAATTTTGCGATGGCCGCGGGAGCGATCATAGGGTTGTTGACGGCGGGGCCGTTGAGCGATTGGGTTAGTATGAGGAGGACGAGGGGGAATGGGGGGGTGAGGGAGCCGGAGATGAGGTTGATGGCGATGGGGCCTTATGTTTGTGCTACGGCGGTGGGGATGGCGGTGAGTTTATTCCTTGCAGCTGATTTCTGGACGGCAAAATGCTAATAGGATATGTTTATGGGTAGGCTACTGCGGTTGGGTATCAGTACGGATGGCCGTGGGAAGCGATCGTTGTGGTTGGGTATGGCTTTGTGGGATTGACGGTTGTTACAGTTCCTACTATTGCTATTACGGTGAGTCCAGTCAATTAGCACGTCTTCTGTGACGTAGGTGAGGCATGACTGACGGCCATATAGTACGCTGTGGACTGCTACAAACCTATTGCGGGTGAGATCATGGTGGTGGCTACCATCTGCAAGAACACATTTGGGGTGCGTATAGATTTCCTCGTTGTCGAAATACGATCTTACGATTCCACATGTCGCTCTGCTCATACTGATGTCCTCGAACTTAGTTTGGTACCACATACTGGCTTAACAATTATGCCATCCGCTCCGGCTACATCCGTGCAATGATGATTTCCGCTGGCCTTGCCTTTGGCATTTCACTACTCGGTATGGTGGTCTTCTGGATTTGGGGCAAGAGGTTTCGCCGGTGGACTATGCATAGCTGGGTGCATAAGCTTTGATGGTTGATGTTGATGTGGTGCAGCGATAGTTACATTAGTAAGTGTGTGTATCTTCTATGTAGTGAGGTGCAGTAGCTAATGAGTAGGTCTGTGGGTCAGGTGACCCCTTATTTGATTGGGCCTGTTTCCTGACTCAGCCTACTGGCTGCTACAGTGGTCCCATCAGCAGAAAACAGAGAGACCTGGAGACTATCTTAGTCGAGCATGCGTTAGGCACTTTGGCTGTCCCTAGCATTAACGAGAGTTCATTCTCCGACCTTTCCATACAAAGACATGGCTACACTTCAACAATGCATTAAGTTGCCAACTTCACCTAGTCGCTTGCTAATACTTAGATGTCCATTTCCGCTCCGCAAATGCCTGAACGGCTATAGGTTTTTGCTTGTCAATTCGGTCTTGTATCTACTAACCTAAGAACTGCACATTACAGAGCAAAGTCTCTTCCATCCTCGCTGGTATTGACTTTCTCTTACCGCTTAATGCCCCAATACATCTTCCATAATCGTTCGAGCTTGTCTCGTTCGATTTGTGTCGTCTAAAGTCAGCTGCTTCCCACAGTTTGGATTCTTTGGTTCGTTCCCTACTCTTTCATTTCAATCGCCACTTTCATTCAGGCGATTGTATCTACGTACAATTTTCCAATTCTCCGAGTCTCAAAACTTAGGTTCCACGTTCTCAATCAAAGTACAACTCGGACCGGGTCATTGGAACCCGACCCTCGGTCCAAGACAACCGAGAAAATAAGAAAATATTCTTCGTTTATCTCTCACTAAGCTAGCTATCTGATATACCGCGATGATCTTTCTTACCAGCCCCTTAGGTCGACCGTTCATCGAAGCGTTATCAAACCTTGGTTGACCGTGTCCAACAAAGATTGGGATGTTTCTTATCCAGAGAGCGGGGAAAGAGGGCAAGATTAGGTCCTTCCTAATCCAGTCACTCTTTCCCCTGTGATAAATTCCTACAAATATGTATAGAGATAACGATATGATATAGTGGCAAGTGACGTAGTCTGGAGGACGTCGGTCCTCGACCAGGGCCTGTATATATGCATCTTACAGACCCTTTTGCAATATCAGATCAACCATCACAATGAGTAACACCGGCGGTGCCGTTGCCGTCTCATCGACCTCCAGCGATCTCACGGATGCCACGATTCGCTATATAGATGAGAAGTCTGATTCCAAAGATGCTAGTGATCCAATCAGTAACGAGGAGAATGGCGACGTCGTTTCAGTCAATAACGTCCAAAGCGACGCGTTTCTCCTGTCTCATGAAGAGCAATTCCCAATTGATCCCAATGAAATAGAAGAGACCCAACAATTTACTTTCCGTGCCGTCTTGGTTGGCTGTATCCTCGGTGGAGTTATTGCTGCCTCGAAGTTGGTAGTCAAGCATTCTCTCCTGCGTAGTCTTACTAACAGCTTTGCCAGTCTCTACCTTGGGCTGAAAACCGGCTGGACATTTGGTGCTTCCTTGTTCGGCTCCATTTTTGGCTATGCCATCCTCAAGCCACTCTCGAAGGCACTCCCCACAAACTTTGGTGGGGGCTATTTTGGACCCAAGGAAAATGTTTGCTGCCAATCCGCTGCAACTGCAGCTGGATCCTTGGGCTTGCTCTTTACTTCGGGCTTCCCAGCGGCCTATCAGCTCGGTCTTCTAAGCGCGACACCAAAGGAAGATATTGGCAGGCTGATAACCTTCACTGCCTGTTGCGCCTACTGGGGCATGTTTCTCGCCATACCTCTTCGCAAATTCTACATTCTCAAGCAGAAGCTGGTCTTCCCAAGTGCCGTTGCAGCGGCACATACCATAAGGTCTTTACACGTTGGTCGGAACGCGGAAGCAAATGCTCGTAAGAAGACCAAAGCCTTGATCATCGCCTTCATTTGTGCCATCACACTTCGTGTCGTCTCTGAGTACGCGCCAGGTGTACTATGGGACTGGCACTGGGGCTGGGCGCTGTACAGGGTTTGGAATTTCAAAAGAATGATCACTGTCGAAAATTGGAACTGGGTGTGGGAGTTCACCCCGGCATTTATAGGTGTGGGTATGCTGACAGGTCTTAACGCTTCTTGGTCCTTTTTTGGCGGCTCTGTACTGGCCTGGGGCGTTGTTGGCCCTGCTCTAGTCGCCACAGGTAAAGCGTTTGGTGTTGCTGTTTCTGATCAATATCCTGGTTACATGAATTACATGGGCATGGTTTTGGAAGATCCTATCAACAAACCAACCCCTCGGTACTGGCTTATTTGGTAAGTAGCTTCCAAAGATTGACTAGATCAAATCTGACTCTTCTATTCCCAGGCCTGGAACGATGTTATTGTTATGTGCATCATTTGCAGAGCTCGGCGCTAATTATAAGACACTCTGGGCTGCGCTTGTTCAGGCCTTGGCACCGCGCTTCAAATACTTCCGCAAAGCAGAGATTGATGAGAAGGACCTCATTTACGACCCAGCTCCGAAGCACGAGCAAGTACCATGGTGGCTTTGGACTGGAGGCCTCGTGGTGAGCGCCTTTTTCACGTGCCTCGTGCTTGGTCTCCAATACGGGCAGAATGTTGGCGTCACAATACTGTCGATAGTCTTCGCATTCATCCTCAGTTTCATTGGAGCCGAAAGTAGCGGTCGAACTAATATCACGCCCGTCACAGCTATCGGAAATGCCAGTCAACTGGTCATTGGAGGTGCTACCCATGGTAAATACCCTGTCAAAGATGCCCAAATGCTCAACCTGGCCGGCGGCATGCTGGCTTTGGGCGCATCAGAACAATCAGCAGATATGCTCGGTGACCTCAAAACCACGCACCTATTAAGAGCAGCTCCCGTTGTTCAATTTTACGCACAAATGATAGGCGCGCTGGTCTCGATCTTTATGAGCGTTGGAATGTACATTCTATTCTCAGCAGCCTACCCTTGCATCAACAACCTCTCAGGACAAGCTCACTGTAGCTTCCCTGCCCCTGACGTTGGCGCTTGGAGAGCAATTGCGATAGCAGTCACCAGCCCAACTCTTCCAATACCGCCGTCTTCTGGCTACACGTCCATTGCTTTTGGTATCCTGGCCGTAACTATTACGGTTGTCAAATATCGCTTTGTCCCCGTTGAGAAACATGTGTGGGTTCCAAACCTTAATGCAATTGGAATCGCTTTTATCCTCAACACCACCACATACCCCTCAGCTATGGCGGTTGGATCTTCAGTTGCGTTTCTGTGGCAAAGGAATTACCCAATGGCGTACGGAATGTATTGCTACGCCATTGCAGCGGGATTCATTGCTGGTGAAGGGATGGGAGGAATTGTTGGTGCCATATTACAAGTCGCCGGCGTTTCTGGTAACGTATATGGAACTGCAGCCGGATGTCCGGCCTTTACTTATTGTGGTTGATTTACGGCATGGTCGAATGTCGAGAACCGTATCAGCTACCCTGACGACCTTGTTGATGAATCAGCTAGACCAGAGCAATGTCCGGTTATTTCTTTTACATTTTGAGACATGGAATTTTCGAGGCTCCAAAAGATGTTACGATTTGCACTTTAGGGGCATCATAATAGATCAACTTAAAACACCTCGATCGGTACTGTGCGAGAGCAAAAACCGTGTCTTGTTCATTCCTGAATGCTCGTCAGCTTATCAGAGCCCGCTGTTTCTCAACCGCTTTCTAATTCCTTTTCTTTTCTTCCTCAGGCGAGCCCCCCGCCAAAAAGATGGGTACTGCTTGCCCAGTCCTGCACCTGCGCTCCATCTAATCAATCGAATTTTCAATTTTATCAGTAAGAAAAGAGCAACCGGCATCGAAAGCTCCAAAATTGCATTTTGTAAAAAATAGTACAGCAGTGCAACCGCCAAGTTTGAATACTGTATATAGCCGAATCCGGCTATCCTGTAAATTAGCATAGGGCTGAGGAGCTGTATGTACGGCATTCTACCCCCACGACAAATGTCTCTTCGTTAACTGCGTTACAAAGCTTCCTTGAAACTCGATTCCTTCCCTAGTCGCGGAAAATACCTAGCTTGAAGCTTGAAGCCATGCGACCGACCGTCTGACCTTCTGTTAAAAGTCGTCCGTCTAAGGCGATCTATGACATCTTGGACTGCACCGTCACACTTTATCAATTCGAGTTAAACCTCGAAGAGAAATATTAGGGATTGAGGAATGGGAACGAAGATGTGCGTGTAATGCTTCCCGAAAAATATGAGTGATTCACGAAAATACACGATGAACATGCATCACTTAGGTAGTGGGATAGTTGTATTGACTACCTATACTGCTGTTTGAACATTTAACAAAGTCTAACGATGACCGCCACGGCCATGAGGGCATCCAGGCTTTCGTTTGCGCTTCTGTGGTTTATTTCCTTGACGGAATACCGCAATAGACTCAGTAATAAAGAGGTTCCCCACAGGTTCCCAGGTAGGTTTCCAACCTTCCTAGTCGACTTTATTAGGTCTTCCCCTCCCGGTCTGCCTTTTCTTCAAAAATGCTGTTGATAGATCATTCCTTTTTGGAATCGACTAATCCAGAAGCATCATCAGACCTAGCAACCCCGTAGAGGATTTGCTTCGCTGTTTAGGTGAAGATCTAGACGACGAACCGTCTCGTTCTTCAACCAATGCTTGTGCTCGCTTTTCATGGCGTCTTTTAAGGTTCGCCTTCCTCTTTATAGCCTCAGACTGGGACATCTTGCTTGTTCCATCTTCTTGCCGAGCATCGAGACTGGTGAAAGTGCTAAACGCTCCTGATAGAGCCGCCATTGATCGTGCGACGAGCACATTCGTATCAAGATTTGAAGCTTCAGGTGCATCAGTTCGCACAGTATCTTCAACCTCATGATCAAGCGCTCGCAAGAAAGCAGGCATGACGAGGTGTTTGTCAAAGCGCACAGTGTATCCACCAGGAAGATGTTCAACAATGACGCCCTCGACAACATCAGGAGTTCCACCGATAAAAGATGACTCTGGACGATGAGCGAAATGGTTGCGATAATTAAATCAGGCGTCGGGCATATTCAAGGTGGTTGACTCCATCCTTCGCAACATTGCCTTGGACCGTTTGAGCTCGTTTTCTGTTTGGCCTGTAAATCATATAGACCAATAGTGACCCTTACCTACTTTTGCCTTGCCCTTGCCTTCGCCTAAGCTTGTAGGCTTGGGATCTAGGCGGACTTCCATGTTTCTGGACTCATCGTACAAGCGTACACCGACAAGGTTGGCTTCATTGGGTAAATGGAAGCGTTGAAGGATTGTGGGTGATGGGTCAGCTAATACGGTAGTGACCTTGTGAATTATTAGCCATGGTAGACAGCTTGAGAATCTGGAAATTACCTTGAGCTCCATTTGGAGCGACTTTCAGTCTCCTTTGCAGACCAGAAAACATTGCTCCTCTTTCTTCTCCGGCTTGTACTCGAAGATAGGAGTAAAACCATGGCCATCGTCATGAGTCAATGAGCTGCATGACTCAACTCTCTTGACTTCAGCCAACCACTCTTTGTGAGCTAGGCTATCAGTTTGACCTGTAGCTTTGCGTGCTTGTTGATCGCTCAAGCTCGTTCCTGGCAGTGGAGGGTTCATGTTCCCAGAGGAGGTCTGTCTCTTATTTACGGCACCCATATTGTTGATATGCTTGTGCTTGATGGATTTGCCCATGGGGGTGATGCTGGCAATGTTTGGAGACAAGGTGATGACGCGCCACCGAGATTGAAAATTTGACGTGGCAGAGGTAGAAGTAGACTTGTGAACTCATTGAAGCGAGGCTAGTAAAATTTAAAACTTAACAGGGACATAGTATCAGCTCCACAACTTTCCAACTACATGATTAAGAGAGATGCATATTCTTCCGTCACTACTGGAGAGAATATGGGTACCTGCATTTCACTAAGTAAACGATGCCGATGGTTACGAGTAAGGTACTTAATATACTTTTGGGGACGAAGCGGAAAGAAAAACTTGCATATGCGAAACATAAGGTATGTTCGAAAACATTTCAACCTCGGGTCAACATTCTGATGTTGCCTAACTCAGGTATAGAATAGTACATTTACAGCATATGAGAAGCATATGCAAAGCATGAATTTCGCCCTGCTTTGCCGCAATGCGATCAGAGCGACGTTTGACAACAGCGAGAAATGTGAAGTGCGTTAGCAGTGCATATGCGAAGCTTATGCTATGCATATCTTTGGTCTTGACATCTGTGATGATCTTTCTAAGACACTTGCTTGAGAAAGAATCTAAGAAAGATTTTAGCAAAGCATATGCGATGCATATGCTGAGTTCATTATTAGCTTACGCTCAACATATGCGTGCTTTATCTCTCATCTCTAATTCATTTAGTCACGCAGATATCTCGTTCGCACCGTTTTTTGCGATAATGCTTTCTTCGTTCATTGATGTCTCTATAAGCTCAGTCGATGCTGCGCATATGCACAGCTGATGCTCCCATGAGTGATGAACATAATTGCACGTTTGATTGTTGTGACCTCGCTTAATTCTAGATTCGAAATAATTCCGACCCGACGGCCACGTCGGCGCCTGCTGCTTTCCACTGCTCAAGACCAAGATTGATGACGAGGCGATCACCGCGATGCGTCCCCGGCATGGGACGAAGCAAGTATCATGGTACATATGAATCTAAGAGGCAGAACACTCTAAGACTGCAGCAATGGATGTAAGTACTCCGCCTGTGCAATAGGGAACCAGGGGTCCTGATACTTGAAAGGCCACTCGTGCTACTGCAGAGCATCCCATCAAACGCTTTGGACTTACAGAGGTGTACGCTGCCACCTCTGATACACACGTCGATGTCGTTTTTATCCATGGTCTCCACGGAAATCCACAAGACACTTGGTCGAGTACATCGTCGAGTACGATCTGGCTCGTGACGCTTCTGGGACCTATTTTGCAGGAAGAGAAGGCACGCATACTGGTCTACGGCTACGCTGCAAACATTGCGTCGTTCACAGATGGCGTCTCTGGCGATAAGATACATAATCACGCCGAACAATTGGTTGCGGAGCTCGCGGCAAACAGAAGGGCGAGCAACGCCACGGAGCATCCTATTATCTTTGTGGCCCATTCGCTTGGGGGACTCGTCGTGAAGCGCGCATTGATACACTCTTCTGAGATAAGTGGCAAGAAGACAGAGCATCTCCGATCAATCTTTATCTCTACGTACGGTATAATATTTCTTGGGACACCGCACAAAGGGTTGAATACCACCAATTGGCGGTCACGATTAGAAGCCATCTGCCAGGTTGCTCTGCCGGACGAACTCAGCAGTGAGAGTTCACAGCTGATCAATATATTGAAGTCCAACAACGAGACGCTCCAAAACATTGATCGTCAATTCATTCACCTGAGCCCCTCTCTGCATATGTTCTTTTTCCACGAAGGGAAACCTACACATCTGGGAGGAGAAAGATGGGAATATATCGTCGACGAGGAATCTGCCTCTCCAACCATACAAGACGTCGAGCGTGCTGTTATTCAGAAAGACCATATGCAAATATGCAAGTTCGAAAACAGCAGCGAGCCTGGCTTCCACCTCGTGACAGAAGCGATACACCGATATACGAGTGAGGCTGCGGGGACCATCGGTCCGCGATGGGGTAGGGAAAAGGCCGATCGGCTGGCAAAAAGGGGAGCCGAAGCAGAAGAATTACTTCGACCTAGTACCTCCGGCAGGTTTAATGCTCGCCCTGACTCAAGACTATTAGAGAAGCCCATTTTCTCGGTAAAGTTTTCTCGAGACGACGATTTCGTTAATCGGGAACACATCTTTGCCGAAATCGAGAGGCAGATGGATTCTTGTTACTGCGTTTCCTTGTGTGGATTGGGTGGAGTGGGGTACGTGAAACTTTTGATATGCAAGCTTACCCTACTGACGATTGGGTTCCAGAAAATCCCAAATAGCCATTGAATACGCTTATAGATTTCGGCAAAGCAAGCCCGAGAGCCATGTCTTCTGGGTGTACGCAGCGAATCATACTATCTTTGAGCAGGCCTACATAGACATTGCACGCCGACTGAAGCTTCCTGGGTACGAGGATCCAAAAGCCGATCTTTGCAAGCTAGTCGCCCGCTGGCTAGACGAAGAGTTCAACGGCACTTGGCTTATGGTCTTGGACAATGCCGACAATGCTAATGTGATTTTTCCCTCTTTTGACTCTGGTCTCCTTTCAGACAATTCTGATGAATCCCCTATAAATAATCCAAGCAATCAAAAACCTCTGATTGAATTTCTCCCAACGCAATTAAGCGATAAGAAACGATTGCTTATTACAACGAGGGATAGATTTGTTGGTGAACAGATTTTCGATAACAAGCACTGTGTCGAGGTATTGCCAATGTCTCCTCAGGAAGCGAGTCTATGCTTGCAATCAAAACTGAAACTATCTATCGGCATTCATGACGAAATCAGCTCCGAGAAACTGCTTGGCGTTCTTGCTTATATCCCCCTGGCAATCACGCAAGCTGCCGCATTCATGCGGCGTAATCGAATGACTACGCAAGAGTACCTCGAAGCGCTTGATAAGGATCGGCAGAACCTCACGGAGTTTCTGAGCTATGAACTGCTGGGAGATCCTAGGAGGCAACGGGGAACTCCTAATTCGGTCTTTCGAACGTGGCGGATATCTTTTGAGTACATTATGCAAACAGAGCCGGCGACAGCGCAATTACTTTCGCTAGCAGCAATGCTTTCTCCCCAGCAGATATCGGCCAAAATGTTGCGGCAATCAGTTGAGAGAGACGTAGATTTCTGGACAGCCAAGGGGACGCTCCAAGGATATCATTTGATTACCAATGAGCTCGACACAGAAAATGTTACCATACATCCTCTTGTGCAAGCGTCCTTGCAGTACTGGCTGGAGCAAAAGCAGCAGAAGGCGATATATGCTAGTAAAGCTCTGAAGCTTCTGGCAGAGGAATTTCCTATTGGTGAATATGAAAATAAAGAGATCTGTGGAGTGCTATTTGCCCATGCTCAGGTCGTTCTAAGCTATCACTGCAATCCAGAGGACCAGAGGTATCGTGCAGCTCTTCTGCACAATCTTGGATGGTTCGAATGTACTCGAGGGAACTACATCGCTGCGTACCAAGCTACCTCCGAGGCCTATAATATCCGTCAATCCTCAAATGAACCCGATGCTATCGCAACGGACAGCTTGTCTCTCCTCGCTGAAGTGCTACGAAACCAGGGCAAATACGAAGCGGCGGAGGAAATGAATCGACGAGCATTGCAAGGACGCGAGCAAGCGTTGGGAGTCGAGCATCCTCGTACATTGGCCAGCATCAACAATCTAGCATCAGTACTACGAGATCAGGGCAAATACGAAGCGGCGGAGGAGATGAATCGACGAGCATTACAAGGACGCGAGCAAGCGTTGGGAGTCAAGCATCCCGATACATTGATCAGCCTCAGCAATCTAGCATCAGTGCTACGAGATCAGGGCAAATACGAAGCGGCGGAGGAGATGAATCGACGAGCATTGCAAGGACGCGAGAAAGTGTTGGGAGTCGAGCATCCTCGTACATTGGCCAGCATCAACAATCTAGCATCAGTACTACGAGATCAGGGCAAATACGAAGCGGCGGAGGAGATGAATCGACGAGCATTACAAGGATCCGAGCAAGCGTTGGGAGTCAAGCATCCCGATACATTGACCAGCCTCAGCAATCTAGCATCAGTGCTACGAGATCAGGGCAAATACGAAGCAGCGGAGAAGATGAATCGACGAGCATTGCAAGGACGCGAGCAAGCGTTGGGAGTCGAGCATCCTGATACATTGACCAGCGTCAACAATCTAGCATTAGTGCTACGAGATCAGGGCAAATACGAAGCAGCGAAGAAGATGAATCGACGAGCGTTACAAGGATATGAGAAAGCGTTGGGAGTCGAGCATCCTGATACATTGATCAGCGTCAACAATCTAGCATTAGTGCTACGAGATCAGGGCAAATACGAAGCGGCGGAGGAGATGAATCGACGAGCATTGCAAGGACGCGAGAAAGTGTTGGGAGTCGAGCATCCTCGTACATTGACCAGCGTCAACAATCTAGCATTAGTGCTACGAGATCAGAACAAATACGAAGCAGCGAAGAAGATGAGTCGACGCGCATTGCAAGGACGCGAGAAAGCGTTGGGAGTCGAGCATCCTGATACATTGACCAGCGTCAACAATCTAGCATTAGTGCTACGAGATCAGGGCAAATACGAAGCAGCGAAGAAGATGAATCGACGAGCGTTACAAGGATATGAGAAAGCGTTGGGAGTCGAGCATCCTGATACATTGATCAGCGTCAACAATCTAGCATTAGTGCTACGAGATCAGGGCAAATACGAAGCGGCGGAGGAGATGAGTCGACGGGCATTGCAAGGACGCGAGAAAGTGTTGGGAGTCGAGCATCCTCGTACATTGGCCAGCATCAACAATCTAGCATCAGTACTACAAGACCAGGGCAAATACGAGGCCGCGAAGGAAATAATGCAACGATTGTTATGAGAACAGAAGTTTATAATTTTGATTTCTAACACTTACTCGAAATACTTCGTTATCTTCTCATTAACTCAAGCTGTTATATAGTTCTTCTTAGCGTTTTATAATGTGAATAGCACCCTGCTTGACTTCTCTGTACGATCCCAAGGAAAATAGCCTATTAACATCGTGGTCCCTAATCGAGAAAGATACGATGGCAGGGGAGACGGAAAGGCAATGGTCAGTCACAACTATTCAGAAATATTCGGCCCCCTCTTCTTAGGTCCTTGCAGCACCCAGCCTCTCGCCTCAAACTCCCGTACAGAATACCAGTCGCTGCGCGCTTCTCAGCTCGCTTCCAGGTAGCCACGTGCTCTTCCAGCGCACCTTGTATTCATCGCCTCTGCTCGTACGTCTCTTCTCAACAATTCTCACGATTTCTTGGCACTCATCGTCCTCTAAACCTGATCCTGAATCGCCTTGGCCCTGAGGCTGCTTCAGAGAAAGTGGTGGAGTGATAGCACTGGGAGGGCCTGCGACCGGGGGCTGATCCCGGGTCGTTTTCGCGGATGGTTCGTCCAGAATGATGATGCTGAGGTCGAGCCATGTCAGGAGAAGGAGGCTGATCAAGAGGCTCGGTGAGGGGGTTGGGCTCGGTGAGAGCATTCACGCATCCTGGGGTCTTTGGATCTTCCCTTAGATGGGAGCTGAGGAGGAGCGCTGCTTCAATCTCGGGCTCACCACTGGTGGCCTTAATGAGCGCGCTGCTGTTGTCGGTCACTGGGCTGTCATCCTCAAGTACGACCGGGTTACCTGCAGTGTGTCAAAGAGAGAGCCTAGCTGGAAGACGGGAACGTATTGTCGAAGCTCACTCTGACTGCTGTCAACCTCATCAGATGAGTTTGAACTGGTCGAGTCCTTGCGACGTTGAAACGTCATCTTCTTGAAATTTTTGAAGATCGAACGAGAACGTGATGATGAAGAAGTAAGCTGTTTCGCTTTCTTCGAGAGCTGACCTTCACTCTTAGTTTCATCGTCAGCTCACTCAAAGTTCTGCTTGTCGTCACACTCATTCAAGCCTGCGATGCGTGCGGTACGCTTGAAAGAGTCTCGAGTGCCTGTGACGCTCGTGATATTCTTCGTCTTTCGACCTGCCTGCTCATTTTGATTGTCATCATCTTGTATCTTCTTGTCGTCTTGATCGTCGTTTGCTCTGTCATCATCTTCTTTGCCGTCATCTTCTTTTCCCTCGCTGAAGTGTTGCGGCTTCGTCTCTTTGAGAGCGACGTCGCTCGATTCGATCGACTGATGATTGAACGTTGACGAGAGAAGGGTAGAAGAAGATGATGAAGAAGAAGAAGAAGAAGAAGAAGAAGAAGAAAAAGATGACGAAAGACTCGGAAAGAGCTTCGAAGATGAAAGTTGACGTGTTCTCTTGGAGAACGAGATGTCTAGATCGACTTCGTCTGTTAGAACGAGATTTACTGCGAAGAGTCTTCAAGGGTCTATCTGACTTCTGAATCTGACTCCTGAGAAATTGAAGAAGTGTTGTGATCGAGAGTCACTGTTGCACACTGTGACTTCTGTGTATCTTTGACATCGTCGAACAGTTTCTCGATCGACGGAAGGAACGTTTTGCACGCCTCGTCATCGAACTGTAGAAGAAGATTCAATCGAAGAGAGACCTAGAAGTCGTTGTTGAAGTGACTGTGTCATGGTATTCCCCAGGGTCATAGGGCTAGCCTTGCCACAGGGTCACCATTTGGCTATTTGGGCCCCACAACCCACCTTTAGCAAACTACAACTTCTAAGTTCTAACCACCTACATATCCTTTACAGATTGATTACTTTTCAAAACTACGAATATTGGCCATTTTGGAGAATTAGGCCTAATTTTGACGGGGCTCTCGGCAAATCCTAGGATTCCTGAACACGGCACAGAGTTTTGCACAGCACGATACTTTGAAGTACCTTAGGCGTATGGTCCCAAACTTCTAACTGCCCGAGGGGTCTAACAATGTTTTGACGCTTATGGTGTATTCCTTGTTGGGAGCGTCTTCTATAAGTAGTACTCTGCATGTTCTACCGTTGCGGATTTCTGCTGATGCAGGCCATCGACGGTCAAATAACCAAGCGGAGCCAATAGCCATCGTGCAGGGCGAGACACACAGCCCCCTCGGCCGTGGTCGATCGAATACGATCGTGCTTTTTTATAGAGCGCTGCCCGCTCATGCCCACTTAGGCCTCGATGCGCTCAATGTGACATTTCTAAATTTCATTGTTCCAATTCGGATTGACAAAAGGACCGATGTTGAATGAGTCTTAGAATATTGTACTTCGAGAGATTCGCGTTGAACATGCTCGGACGAACTGGAAATGCCTATCCAGATATTGAAAGCGTCGTTCCTCAAGTTCTAACGTACGTTCAATCGACTTCGTGTATCCGGTATACACCTTGTAGCCATCAAAGCTGACTCGAAGAATGAAAACTCCACAGTCGTGAAGACTATTTTTCGTTGATTCGAGACAACTCCATAGTAGTCCTTGATTGTTATTTTAGTTACAAGTGGCCGCCAAGTCAAGCACAGAGGGCAAACGACAGCATCAGAACCTACAGGTACCTGCGCAAGCACTTCCCTGAAATACCATATCGCCGCCTAAACCTGCACACTTTCCCGTGCTTTTACACCTTAGATCTTTACATTACTTATACAGCATACACGATCATCCACCATGGGCAGCAGATTACTCCAACTTGGAACCTTACATGGCTACCGATGGAATGGAAATGGTGGAAGAGGACGCCAATTACCCAGCGAAAGTATGATAGAACCAACGTGAATATAGTTTCGGTAGAGGATATTCTGGTGGCACATGTTGGTAGTCTGGCGAGGGATTCGAAACAGAAAGATACTGTGTCATATGCCGAGCTATTGGGTTGGTTGAAGTGGCCGACTGGGAGGGTGAAACGAACGGGAGACGACACCGAGGAAACGGCTAAGAGCGCAAATGACGGAGCACAGCAGTGCAACGGAAATTTACTCTAAACTTGGGCCAAGTGATATGGAGACGGAAATAGAGCAGGTAGTAGAGAAACAGGAATGGTGCGAGCGGGAAATTGTATATCCTAGGGAGGTGCTCTGAGTGACACCCTAATGATACAGTACCCACGAATCCAAAGACCAGCAGCCGGTGAAAATATGAAAATATAAAGGTTCTTGAAATACCTTAACGTTGTAGTTCCACCGTGCCACGCTTGCCACCGTAAGAACCATGAAGTTTGCGTAAAGGGTCCAGGTCGGTTGCCGTACGAGTATCGAGTCCCGGGAATTATTTGTGCCATTGCTACGAGAGTAGCAACGCAGCACAGCTTCCGTGGTAACAAAGAGAACGTTGGACGAGGCAGCTTAAGATGGTTTGATCAAAGATGGCCGCTGATTTCGATATTGGAAATACGTTTATACCTTCCCTACATAAACCCTCGTCCTTGCTCCCGATTGCTCGTCATCGTCAAAGCTTACTATATCTGATTGAGACGTTTCCAGTCACCATTGTGGTTGGACAGACGGGAAGTGGAAAAACCACACAGATCCCTCAATACCTTGAGCAGGCAGGATGGACCGGAGGAGACAAGGTCATAGCGGTAACTCAGGTAGGTAGGTCAAGGTCGACGATATCAGCACCCACGCCTTTGCAAAACATCTTACATACATCCTTAGCCTCGAAGAGTGGCTGCTACGACAGTTGCTACCAGGGTAGCTGAAGAAATGAGATGCAAGTTAGGTGAAGAAGTGGGTTACTCAATCAGGTTTGAAGACTTGACGAGTGCTAAAACCCGGATCAAATTCTTGACAGATGGCCTGTTGCTCCGAGAGGCTTTGGCAGACCCTTTGTTGTCACGATACTCTGTGATCATGGTTGATGAGGCGCATGAGCGCTCCCTCAGCACCGATATCTTACTAGGGGTGCTCAAAAAAATCAGAAATCGGAGAACAGAGCTTCGGATTGTGGTTAGCAGTGCAACTCTGCAAGCTGAGGATTTTCTACGTTTTTTTGCTGGTGACGAAATTAGCAATGTCAGAAACGACGAACCTTTAGGTGGCAACAACGGCAGGATCATAAGCTTAGAAGGAAGGATGTATCCAGTAGATGCTTTGTACATGGAAGAGCCAGCAGAAGACTATGTCGAAAGAGCAGTGAAAACTGTCTTTGATATCCACTCCAATGAAGCCGTTGGAGATATTCTACTTTTCTTGACTGGCAGAGGGGAAATAGATACTGCGATCCAAATGATCGCAGATCGCGCGGCCTCATTACACCCTCGAGCACCGTCGATCCTTGCTTTACCGCTCTATGCCGGGCTTTCAAGTGAGCAACAGCTCTATGTTTTCGAGCCTGCGCCAGATACTACCCGGAAAGTCATTGTTTCAACGAATATTGCCGAAGCTTCTGTGACCATCGATGGCATAGTCTATGTTATTGATTGTGGGTTCGTCAAACTGCGCAATTTCAATCCCACAACCGGTATTGAGACCTTGACAGCTACACCAATATCAAAAGCCTCGGCTACCCAGCGAGCTGGTAGAGCCGGGCGAACCAAGCCAGGGAAATGTTACCGATTATACACCGAGTCAGCGTATCAGAGTCTACCAGAAGCGACAATACCAGAAATTCAGCGATCCAATCTTGCGCCGACTTTGCTGCAACTGAAAGCGCTAGGAATTGACAACGTTATTAGATTCAATTTCCTTACTCCTCCACCGGCGGAGCTGGTTATTCGCGCTATGGAGCTTCTATACGCTCTGGGCGCTGTAGACTCTTACGCAAAACTCACACGACCACTTGGTGTGCGTATGGCCGAGCTCTCAGTAGAGCCTATGATGGCCAAAGTGATTTTATCCTCATCCAGCTTTGGTTGTCTTAGTGAGATTTTGTCCGTCGCCGCAATGACAAGTCTGCAGGGAGCTGTCTGGTTTCACCATGATGGAGACAAGAAAACCAGTTATAGCGCACGGCGGAAATTTGCTGCCGAGGAGGGTGATCATCTTACTCTTCTCAATGTCTACCAGGCTTTCGTCACCAAAGGCAAGAAGGAATCGAAGTGGTGCAGGGATAACTACTTGAATTATAAATCTATGACACGGGCTGTGAGCATCCGTGCTCAATTAAAGAGATATCTGGAAAGATTTGGCGTGAACGTTGATGAGTCTCATGCAATCAAGAAGGACCCGGACGACCTATCAAATACAGGGGAAGCAATAAGAAAATGTTTGACTAGTGGATACTTTGCTCACGCGGCGAGGATGCAGCCTGACGGCACCTTCAAGACCATCGGTGGAGGTATCGTTCTGCACGCCCACCCGAGCTCACTGATGTTTGTAAGAGGCATCTTTCGTTCCCAATTCCTGGATCGGACTGACAAAGTGTAGAACAGGAAAGCCGACTGGGTCATTTTCCATGAAATAATGGAGACCGGAAACAAGACTTTCATACGAGATGTCACAAAGATCGAGAAGAGCTGGCTTCTGGATGGTTCATTAGCTGCATACTATCAGGTCAAGGAATGATCAGGGCAGACCTTGGTATGAACAGAACTTGCCTATGGCTACGACTGCTGCGAGATGCCTGATCAAGTATGAACCGTCGAAGGTCGTCTTAGAAATCCTTGAATACTGTTGCTCAAGAAGTGCTTCTATCTGCATGGGGCTGCACCGAGTCATAGAATAGTAGAGTTCAACGATTGACCAACCTTTCCCTGATCTGCAAGTGCGTCATATCAAAATTCATTCCATGACGCTTCTTCCACCAATGAGTGTAGAACTCTAGAATATTCACGGATAATATCACCCAGACCCGTTCTTCTTTCCAATTTCGCTCCCTCGCCATGAAGCACTCGTAAAGATGTCGGATCACGACAGCCACGGGCATAATCATAGCCACGACCATGCCGATGGCCACGATCATAGCGACGAGGCAGAGCCGGCGCTCCAAACTCTCATCTGGAAGCAAATTGACTTTGAAGGCATCAGAACACTAAATGAAAGTGAGCCCGATACTGGCGCTAAAATCGTCGAGAAGACATGGCCGCAGCGTCTGAACCCTGAGCCAGAGCTTGTCAGTGATGCGGACGAGCAACTGCTCATGTTTGTGCCGTACGTGTGTCCCTCTCCACCAGAGAACCGGTCGGGCTAGGCTAATCCGTCTCCGCTCACCAGCTTCGCCGGCGCCCTAAAGCTCCACTCCATCCTCGTCCGCTCCTCCGACTCCCCCTCCGCTCCCCGCACCCTCAAACTTTTCATCAACAACGATTCCCTCGACTTCACCTCCGCCACTGACCTCGCGCCCACCCAAACCCTCACCCTTTCCCGCACCAACGACATCCAGGAGATCCCGGTCAAGAGAGCGCTGTTTGGGAACACGTATAATCTGAATCTGTACGTGGAGGATAATTACGGAGATGACGTTACCAGGATGTGGTGGTTGGGATTTAAGGGGGAGATCAAGAATTTGAGTAGAGAGCCGGTCGAGGTGCTGTATGAGAAGGCGGCGAATCCGAAGGACCATACGCTAATTCAGGGTATTGGCAATATGGGTGCTTCGGGGTCGAGGCAGGGGATGTAGACTGCAGGCAGGGAAAGGAGTTGGGTTTTGCAGTAACTCTTTCCTGGACACGGAGCAAGACTGTGGTTCTTCTCGACGGTTTTGGAGAGCGTCGATGACAAGCAACGGCATTCCTGCATCAAAGGCGCTCGACGACTGGGTGTTGGATGCGACCAGAGGATTCGCAAGGAACCAGATACGAAATATGTCCAAAATGCTTAAATTATGGCGATTAGAGTGACTCAGTAAATGACAAACGCCAGCGCTATGCGAAGAAAATAATGCCCCACTCCTTCAATGCTTATGCCAACATCGGTTCTGTAGCCTGAGTAGAGGGCCGTTCTCCCGCTCTGGCTCTGGCCCTTCCTTTCTGTCGCTCGGCCCTTTGTCCGTCATCTTCCTTCTTCTCAAGCTCTGTCTTGGGTGCCGCAGGCATATCGACAGCATCAGGTTGTCTCACACCATTTATCTCCCCCTCCAATGCCTCCAACTCATCCTCAACCTCATCCTCGTCCTGATTCGACATTCGACCTCCCAACATCTCACTAATTTCCTTCTGCGCCGCCCTTGCCTCCTCGTTCTCCCCCATCAGCTTCTCCACCTGGTCGATACCGCCCATTTCTGCACTAATCTGCTTTAGAACGCTCGTGCCTTGCTTCAGTCCGTACATGACGTCGCTCTGGATCTGCGCGTAGTCCACGCTAGCAATCAGCTGCTCTAGAGTCTCGAGCTGGCCGTCGGCTCTTGCTAGGAGGGATTCTTGAAATTTCTTCTGACGGAGGGCGAGAAGGGCTTTCTGTTTGTCACCTCGTTGGAGGCATGCTTTAGCGACTGCGGTTTCGCGGTCTGTAATTATGGTGATGCGCTTTTGGTATTGGTGGACATTGTCGCGCTGGTTCTTCAGGCTGAGGATTGCCCTGAGTACCAGTTAGCTAGATTCAAAAAGCCGGCGAAACGGCAGATAGACCTGTCCCTGTCCGATATCCTATGCGAGCTGGGAGTATTTCCCATTGCGACATGATCTATCAATTCCTTAGCAGGTACCTAGTGTTATTTTTTGGATTCGCGCTTGAAGAGTCCTGGTGCAATCTGCACCAGGCGTATTCTATGACGCAGCCACAGCGTGTATTTTATCCTTATCGATAAGGTAAGAGCAGGGGTACTAGATCTCGCGAACATCTGTATGTGTGTATCAACCACGGCGAAGTCATTCCCATTAGCTGTCCGAGCATCGATGCCTCCAAGACCTGGAAGTGGTAGACCTACTCTGGGCCAAGGCTTGGATAGAGAGGTAATTATTGGGTCTATTAAGAGCTAGACAAAAGACACTCATACTCTAGGTTTATCAAATTGTTCGAAAGCTCGTCGATGAGCAGGCGCTGTCCGACGAACCCAAACGTTTACGGTTATCAGTCGCGGCCGTTTACGAGAAGATCAAAAGGTCAAACTCAAGTCTAAACCGTAAAAGTAAGAAGCTCTTGGAAGATAGCATCGAGCGGGTCCTGGAAGTTTGGAAGGAAGATGCAGAAAGCCAAGATGAGGTGGGTTCAATTGAAGGGGACTTTGACGGCATTGAGATACCCGACACGTCAGCGAATGGCATGAACAAGAGCATCGTTGGGATGTGGGGAAACAAATCTATGTGGAAGAATGGCATGCAGACACCTTCGAACGAGGAGCGAGAAGCTCCCTTGGCAGCCTCAATATCGAGAAAGAGACAGGGAGACGGCCAGCCGCCCACTAAAAAGCGTAAAGCTGCTCCTCCAATTGATCGTACGCCTCCGACACATGTCAGTTTAGCAGACCTTGGTGGAGTAGATTCTGTCATCCAACAGCTGGAAGACCTTGTAGTTCTGCCACTATTGCAGCCTGGAATATATTCAAAGTCCAAGATACAGCCCACACGAGGCATACTACTACACGGTCCTCCTGGATGTGGCAAAACTATGATTGCGAATGCATTTGCGGCAGAGCTTGGGGTGCCTTTCATAGCTTTGTCTGCACCCTCTATAGTCTCGGGGATGTCTGGAGAGTCGGAGAAAGCACTAAGGGATCATTTTGAAGAGGCTAAGAAGGTTGCCCCCTGTTTGATTTTTATTGACGAGATTGATGCAATAACGCCAAAGAGAGAAAGTGCTTCACGTGAAATGGAGAAGCGTATCGTCGCTCAATTGCTTACCTGTATGGATGATCTGAGTTTGGAAAAGACTGGGGGCAAATCTGTGATCGTTATTGCGGCGACTAATAGACCTGATAGCATAGATCCAGCACTACGACGTGGCGGCAGGTTTGATAAAGAGATCAACCTAGGTGTGCCTAGCGAGACCGTGCGTGAGCAGATCCTGAAAGCTTTAACAAGAGAAATGCTACTATCAGGGACGTCCGATTTCCACCAGTTGGCCAAATTAACACCTGGATTCGTAGGTGCTGATCTTAGTGATCTAGTTTCCACAGCCGGTTCTGCAGCCATAAAGAGGTTTTTAGACACCCTTAAGTCTGAAGCTAGCGATATGGACATCGACAGTGATAGTGTATTAGCTTCAGGGAAGGTCATCGAGCTGAGGCGCTTGATCAAGCGAGCGAAAGAACCGCCAGTAGAGGGAGCTACAGCAATCTCCATCACTCATGATGATTTTCTCACGGCGCTGCCCAAAATCCAGCCATCTTCTAAACGTGAGGGATTTGCGACCATACCCGACACAACCTGGGCTGATATAGGTGCACTTCGACCCGTGCGCGAAGAGCTGCTCACTGCGATCGTGGAGCCTATCAGAAGTCCGGAAAAGTACGAACGGGTCGGTATCACTGCACCTACTGGGGTCCTGCTTTGGGGTCCTCCTGGATGTGGCAAGACGCTACTTGCAAAGGCTGTAGCGAACGAATCCAGAGCGAATTTCATCAGCGTGAAAGGCCCAGAGCTTCTTAACAAGTACGTGGGAGAGTCGGAGAGGGCGGTAAGGCAGGTATTTGTTCGCGCCCGATCTTCTATCCCATGTGTTATCTTCTTCGATGAGCTTGATGCTTTGGTACCGAGAAGAGACGACGCACTCTCAGAATCTTCAGCAAGAGTAGTCAACACTCTTCTTACAGAATTAGATGGCCTGAGCAACCGGCAGGGAATCTACGTGATAGCAGCGACTAATCGGCCGGATATCATTGACCCTGCAATGCTAAGACCAGGACGGCTAGAAACGCTTCTCTTTGTCGACCTGCCAGGTGCAGACGAAAGGGTTGAAATTCTCCAAACACTGAGTCGAAATCTTAGCATACCATTCACGGACGCTATTGCGGAAATCGCTAAAGGGTGTGAAGGCTTCAGCGGTGCAGATTTGGAGAGCCTACTCCGAAGGGCTGGATATGCGGCTATTAAGAGAAATGATGACATCAAGTATGAAGACTTCGTATCTGCTCGAGTCAAGGTCAAGCCGAGTGTTGGTGATCGGAAGAAGTACGATCGCCTTAAACTATCTTGGGGCGCAGGCATCTGATCGTGGCTCGGTATTGCCAAGATGATAATACCATCCATCATCTTAATAGGTAGTCGTTTCATCGTTCTCTGCATACAAATTACCGTATCCGAGTCAGATATTCGAAGACCTTGACCGAGCCGCTTTCTTACTTAGCCTATCGTGTGTGTGCATGCAAACTTCACTTGCACGAAGAATTATACATTTAGGAGGACGAGCGATTAGCCAAGGGGACAAGGGCCTAGGATCGGAGACTAGAAAAAACCGGAATGAATGTGGAATGCTATAACGCCTTTGGTGTTTTTGGATTAAAAGACTTCGAGTGAGGTTTGCAAATTTGGCGATCTTACCATGTTGCGCGGGAATCAAGCCGAGAGAGCTTCTTTTCTACTTCATCCATAACCTGCTATGGCTGTACGGTGGATCGAGATCTATAGGGACCGTAAGTGGAAGGAAAAGAAGCGCCCTCGCGCCTTCCTATCTAGAGACCAATACGCTTACACCACTTACCAAAGCTACATTTACTTTGGACATCCCAAGTCTTTGTTTAGCCTGACAATTACATCTTCTCCATACCCAATCAGCAACAGCATCCATTACCATACACCACAAAAAAGGAGACGCTCTTATCATCACTCTTTTCGTCCCATAACATACAATACAGAATATTAAGTCCACAATCAACAGCGTCACACAACCCGTGCGGGAAACCGTACTGAAAATGCCGAGTCGCCTTCCCAATGTCATTCCCAAAGGCCTCACTAAGGGCCTTCCCAAGACTTCCAAAGTGCCGAAAAGGATCCTGCCCAGGCCTTTGCTACACTGGCTTCGCGTTATCTGGAAAGATCTTTTCTGGCTACTCCTCATCCTTGGCATCATCTTAGCCCTGAATAGTTCGAAGGTCTTCAGACCATATGATCGCGTCTTCCCCATGTGGTTTAACACGCATACGAGGTTATGGGAGGGTCCTATTGAACTCAGCTATCCACACATACCCATGGTGCTAAGCACCATTGTGTGTGCTTTCGCCCTAATGATTGTACCGCTTGCCGTATTTCTCATTATGCAATTCTTTGTGCGGAGCTTTTGGGACTGCAACGCTGCCAACTTCGGGCTGTTGAAGGCAATGACTTTGATGTACGATTAAATCCCCCTTTTTGAATCGGACTTTCGTCTCTTCAGCCTCCTGGACTTTCTGTCCGGTCCAATTTTCTTCCTGTGAAGACCAGCATCCCTAGTACCACTACTGACGCTTTCCCAGGACGTTCTTCCAATGCTCTCTCAAACAGTACATCGGAGAATTTCGTCCCTATTTTCTCACAGCTTGCAACCCGGACATCGCCGCACTTCACCTGCTCGCTCGCCAGAGCGTCACAAATCCGGTTAATGGTATTTCCCCCTACCACCGTGTCTTCGCCACCAGCAAGATATGTAATCCAAGCGACCCTCGATTACTCAGGGTTGCAATGCAATCATTCCCCAGTGGACATACAGGAAGTGCTTTTGCTTGTGGAGTGTTTTTGGCACTTTACTTGAATGCAAAGCTCAAGGCTTTCTCGGATTATAACACAAGCTTTTGGAAGATGGTGGCTGTAGCGTCTCCGATCATTGGGGCTATCATTGTTGCTGGTGGATTAACGATCGACCATGTGAGCTCTTACTTTCTTTGAGCGTTCAGTTCATACACCTCTCTACCTACCGATCCCACTCTATAGCCAAAGCACATTTCGAAAGTCCAACTGTAATCACCTCCGCACTTAGAAATCAACGATGCGCTTCTCTCAGGCGTTCAAATATCACACAAACCCATGCCCCCAAAGTCGTACTAACAGGCTTCGGCAGAATCACCACGTCCATGACATCCTTCTCTCCATCCCACTCGGCATCTTCTGCGCCATGCTCGCCTACCGTGCCAGCTACCTTTCCCTCTTTTCATACCAGACGAACCACATCCCTCTCCTCCACGCTGGACTTGGGCAATCAGTGCTTCCTCCAGCACCTGGCGCTGCACTACCTGTTGGCCAGGACTTGGCGGTGAAATGGCCGAAGACGCCGTTGGGGGGCGCGCTGCCTTCGAGCATACCGAATATGCCTGTGAATCTGCCAAACCTGGCGAAATTGCCAGACCTGCCAGGAGGATCACCGAATTTGCCAGCCGGTGCGCCAGATCTGCCAGCGGGGACACCTAGTCTACCGCCCGGCACAAGTCCGCTGCCGAAAAGCAAAGGATTCGGCCGTGATGGACCAACCGAAAAAGGTCAGATGACAGCGAGTGGTGTAGACGGTATCATCGATGACAACGCAACTTTGAACGGGGACCTGGACGGGAATGCAGATTTCTATGAGCGACGCATGACGAACGAGACCGTGATGCCATCCATCAGGGAGCGAAGGCATTGGCCGAGCGCGGAGGACGTCACTCTAAATGTGAGACTCAACGATCTGCAAAGAGGCGAGCAGATGGTTTGACTCGATGGAAGCGGGATAGTTGGGCGAGGTGCTTTTGTGGAAATTCGAGTGGGGTGTGGTATTTGATTGATCGATGGGGCTGGGTGCGGGTTTATTGTTGGGCATGGTTACGTTCGTTAGAGAGATATGGGTGGGCGTATAGGTAGAAATGCTATGGGTTTGAAGGGCTCTTTTGAGTTTTGCGTGCGTGTGACTGACTGTGTGTACGTGATATACTTTTTTGAAATGGTTGTGTGAGATTCTTTGATGGTGGGATTGTATTTTGTTCTTACTACTTAATCGTATAGGGTTTGTTGTCGTCTGGTATTTGTCTTCTGCATGAAATGTGATACGTACACACCGTTGCCATAGGAAGCATTTCATAAAAACGATCCAATGACTGTGCGTGCGTGATATACTTTGTTGAAATGGTTGTGTGGGATTCTTTGATGGTGAGATTTGGATTTTGTTCCTACTACTTAGTCGTAAAGGGTTTGTTGTCGTGTTAGTTGCCCATCTACTGGTATTTGTCTTCTGCATGAAATGTGATACGTACACATCGTTGCCGTGGGAAGCATTTCTTAAAAACGATCCTACAATAGACGCATTTGTGAGATCGAAGCCAAGTTCAGCAGATTTTTCATACGCTATCATCTTTTCGTAAGGCTAAAATTGTCTCAAAAGCATCACTCATCCCCAAACAACCGTGTCCTTTCTAGCCATTGACAACCACACCCCCGTTCGGATGCAGACTCTGCCCGCTCATAAAACTACTATCTTGACTCGCCAGAAACACAAAGCACGTCGCGATCTCGCTCGGCTGCCCTGGCCGTCCCATCGGCGTCCCGCTAAACTGATCCATGGCATAACTCTTCATCGTGCTCGGGATCAACGGCGTCCACACGGGCCCAGGACAGACGCAATTGACGCGGATGCCGAAGGAGATTTGCTGGTTGCTGAGGCCGCGGGTGAAGGCGACGATGGCGCCTTTGCTGCTGGTGTAGTCGAGCAGGTCGGGGCGGCCGATGTAGGCGTTTACCGAGGCGTTGTTGATGATGGTGTCGCCGGATTTCATGTGTTCGAGGGCGTATTTGGACATGTAGAAGTAGGGGTGGATGTTTGTGTCAAAGGTTTTGAGCCACTGGTCTCTATGGTGGGGGGTGGGTTAGCATTGGATGTACGCTGGTGGAGGGAAACAAGGGGGGAGATGTACTCGGAGAGCTCGCGGATGCCGTTGGTCATGTTCTGGTATGCGGCGTTGTTGACTAGGATGTTGATGGTGCCCATCTCAGAAACGGCTGTGTCGACGACCTTCTTGCAGTTCTCCTGTTTTTTAAGATCGGTGGACATGAGGTAGCACTTTCGTCCACGCTTCTCGACCTCTTTCTTGGTCTCCTGAGCGTCCTGTTCTTCTTCGGGTAGGTAGACGATCAAGACATCAGCTCCCTCCATGGCGAATAAAATAGCAATGGCACGACCGATGCCAGAGTCACCGCCGGTGATGATGGCTTTCTTGCCTTCCAGCTTTCCAGCCGCTTTGTAGGTTTGGTATCCGCCGTCTTCAGTGGGTATTTCAGCGTTGACAGGTTCGGGGCCTTTCATGTCGGATTGACGACCTGGTTGATCTTGGTGCTGAATTGGGACTTGGTGACCTGGTGGAAGGGGTCAGTCAGGTTTCTGAGTGCACCTGGTCGGTGACTTACCAGACTTGAACTGCGAGCCTTCGCTCGTAGCTGACTTGGCAGTATTCTTTGCTGATTCCATGACGGTTATGAGACTGTTCTGATGGTAAATGTGTACAGATTGAGTACAGAGACCGACGGTAACGTGAGCTGTGAGAATATACCTTGGATTTGGAAAAGCCACTCAACAGTGAAGATATGGAGGGATTTTAAAGAATTGTTAGGTAGATAGGACTTTCACTGATGTGAGTGACATAAGGTAGGTAGGCTACGGTAAGGTAGTACAGTACGTCAACCGTTCATGACGTTGATAATGACCTACATACTGTACGTGCCGGAGGAACGACCGATGAATGACTGGAGCAACGCGAGGAGAGCTGATTGGATTGGCTCGTCAATTACTTCGTTATCCGGAAAGAAGATGTCTCTTCGACCACAGTATAGCTAGCCAGCTTCGCATATCATATTTTCGTAACCTCGAATGAAGTTCTGACATTGACTGTGCTTGAAAGACCTCTTTGAGGCTTTGAGGAATTTCGCCACGGCTCTCTTGATGAGAGCTGTAGAAGTCGACATTCTGGTAATCACGTACAAACGTACAAACGTACAAACCCAACGATTTCGCTACTCCGATATCCTTACGTGTTGGATCTAATCGTAGAATCGTCCCGTCGATGATTTCAATCGTCGTGGTCGTCGACTTTGGATCAAAGGATGACGTCGAACAAATACTCTCTTGGGGGCACGGATATCTACAGTAGATAATCTCGCTTATTCGGCTTGTGCCTAAATTCAACCTCCTACTCACAGTACGACGTGTAGATTGTGTCTCAACTCGATCTTCACCATGTATCGAGCACTAAGTTTGAAGCAGGTACTTCCATTGAACTTACCTATCGCTAGCCGTTCTATTTTGGACCGGAGTAAATCCATGGCCAAGATACTACATTATAAACCTACCACTATCAGGCTCAGGACCCCTTCAAAATAGCTTCACCGTACTGCGTGCCCCTTTTCCTTTATGCTGGAACAACATCATCCTTGGTCAAGACAATCCCTAAAATCACTCTCATGTGCAACAAGCCTTGCGGCGATAGCGACCACTACACTGCACGTACGCCCATGGCGAAGATGTCACCGGACAGCAGCCACCAGATGATCGTGCCAACCTGGGGCGACTTGGTTAGATGGAAATCGCCCCCGCATGAGCAAAAGCGGCTGCGATAAGGTGACGTTGGCGGTGTATCGGTGGATGCGAGCCTTGAGCACTCGGAATTCCTGGGCTCGGCTCGCGATTCTCGTCCCTACAAGGTTCCCGTGGTGCCCAAGAAACCAGCCATATAATTCCAAACAGCTGAATCTCCCAGCTCGGCCAGTTCCGCCGCGAGCCTTACACGGTGGCGCCGTCCCGCCCCCAGGTCCTGACGATCAACCCTTGGGAGCTCGCGCAGATCAGTGATCTATTTCCTGAGGAAAGAAACAAAACCACTACACCATTGTACTAGCGTCACTAGGAATTGAACCTACTATGAATTGAGTAGTCTCCGTCATCCTGGGCACGGCGCCAATGCTCTCGACCGCTAGGCCGAGACCAAAACACAGCTTACAACAGCCCAACAACCCAGCTGGTGCCAAAGGCCCTCGGAAGATCCGGGGGGCGTAGAGATTGCCGATGGTCAACAAGGCGGGTGGGAATCACGGTGATCAGTATCGCAGTGGAGCTTATGCACCACTTTGTTGTATTCGCCGGCCGATTGCAGGACGGCTATTGGTGGTTGGCTGGCATGAGAAATTATAGCCCAGGCTCCGATTCGCGAGCTGGTTGTCGTCGTCGACGAATCTTGCTGCGGCTGGGTTGCCCCTTTGGTAGGTTCGGAGCGTGGTGGTGAGGCCCTAGCTAGGTATGAATGCCATGGTGAGGAGCCAGTCACTCGAGCAATGTTGATGGATTGGAGGAGATTTTGCGTCGTCAATGTTCTGATGCAGTATCGCTCTCATTTAATCAGGAGCACTTCTAGCGAGCTCGGCGCACTGTGTTCAGGCCCGTCTTACTCGACTATACATGGCTCTTGCAAGATGTCCATTCTCTATGCATTCATCTCTACTTACCAAACATGCTATAATCATCTACGCCTCGCCAAGAATACCAGCTCTAAAAACTCCCAAGAACATCCTCACTAAATACACTTCCCATTTCCCCGTTATCATTTATTTCCCCAGTCGCTTCACGAACTCAACCAATCCAAAAACTCCGGCGTGAAATAACTCACCACCACCGTCGCCCCAGCCCGGAGTATCCCCTCTGTACTCTCAAACGCCATGGCTTTCAGATCAAAGACCCCCGCCTTCGCCCCTGCATGGATCATTGCAAACTCCCCGGACACCTGATACGCCGCCACGGGCAAATCCTTCCCAATCTCCTTGGCATCACTGATGATATCCAAATAACTGCTCGCGGGCTTCACCATAATAATGTCTGCGCCTTCAGCAATATCGCGGGTTATGGCACGACGAGCTAGCCCTCGGCCGCCGGGGGGCAACTGGTAGCATTTACGGTCGCCGAAGGAGGGGCAGGAGCCGGCGGCGTCGCGGAAGGGGCCGTAGAGGCAGCCGCTGAATTTGGCCGAGTAGGACATTAGGACGACGCGGTGGGCGATGCCGGCTTCGATGAGTTTGAGTTTAATGGCGCGGATACGGCCGTCGTTCATGTCCGACGGTGCAACGCAATGGGCCCCTGCTTCGGCGTAGGCGATGGCTACGTCGGAAATGCGGTCGACACTTAGTGTGTTGTTCAGAGTGCCGTCGTCGCGCAGAATACCGCAGTGTCCGTGGGAGGTATATTCGCAAAGGCAGACGTCTGCGACGATGAAGAGATTTGGGAAGCGAGCGCGGAGGAGGCGAATGGAGGCGATGACAGGGCCGCGGGGGTCATCGGCGGCTGTGCCGAGGGCGTCTTTAGCGCCGGGGACTATAGGGACGCCAAAGAGGATCACGGAGCGGAGGCCTTTGCGTATCAAAGGTTCGAGGTGGGGAATTAGTTTGTTTATACCGCGGCGGGATTGATTGGGGAGCGAGGGGATCAGGGTGTCTTCGTCGTCTTGATCGGAAATGAAGAGGGGGTAGATGAGCATGGACTGAAAGGGGATGTTAGCGATGGTTGTACTTTCCAGACACGATGGAGGTACCTTTGTTAATTGCCTCTCAGCCTGCCACGACCGGGCGAGAGGGTGACTGTAGCCGCCATGTAATTGACTAGCTATGTCTCCTGATATGCTCACGCTCGTTGCAGCTGTGCTTGCGTATGATCTAGCATATGACTCGGCCCTGGACATATGAGAAGCCCGTGATGGGGGTGAAGTTCGGTCGTCTGGATTGCGGTCACGATAAGTAAGGTCAGAGACCAAGGAAGAGAAGGACATCTTGGAGTGGTGTTTGTAATATATTGAATCGCTCAGAATATAGCGGTTGCAAGTCAACTATATTCGACGATGAGAGAATCTCCAAGGATTCTCGGGGCAGCAGTGGCGGTAGAGAGTAGAGATATCGAGTGGTTCTACGAGTAAGGTTGAAAGCGAAGAAGAACGAGATAAAGTCGATGGATGCTGCCAGAACCTTCGTAATTCTCAATCTATTGTATGTATAGGAACAGAGAAGTGGTTGAGAGTTTACTCCCAGGTGATGTGTGTCGTCCGACGCAGAATGATGCCGTCGTCAATGGCTTTCATCGTTGAGGTAAGGATACCCTACTCTGGATGCTCCCGTCGCTTTCTCTCGGACCTTACCTAAGCGGATGACAGAGCGGGAAAAGCTTCGTTGTGATTGGTTCCCATATTAGCGTGATACGCGAAATACCGGGCTTCCTCTTTTCAGCGAACTCCAATCTTCTCCCAACATCTACTCGTACCTCCATACCGTACTCTTACTGGTACATGAAGAATCAGAGTACCACAGTCTTTCTGGTCCTGAGGGACTCTACTATGTTGTGGTGTGAGACACTCGCTTGGATGTACGGATTATACCTCCCTACTTTATACAGTATGCTGTTTTGGCACAGCAGTGCTTCCCCTAGCCAGAGTTGCCTCTAAGCGCAAATCATGAACAGCCGTTCGGCACTCTTCGATCCACTCTTCGGTGCTGTCTCATAGAGCGACATGGTGCTCCATACATGCGTAAGCCCCGTCTTCGATAGGTTGGAATGTTGCTAAACCTTGATGGTGGTCAAGTTTGCTACTGTAAAGACAAGACCTGGTACAGTAGACCTCAAGTCCCTCAACGCGTAGACCGATGGATAGTGGACCTGGTTCGTAATGCTGTTTCTCATGGAGTGTAAAAGTTATTCAATGAGTACTGCACAGCAGAAAAGTTCGACCACTTGCTCTAGGCCATAAAGCCGTAAGCTCTCTTTAAGTTTTTGATAGACTGTCAGAATACAGCATCGAATATGACTATCACTTTATCTGTTTATTCCAAACATAATGTTTCGCCTTGTAGACAGTTATTCAGTCACTTAATGGAATCAATGAGGCAGTAGCCATTTCTCGGTTGTTGAATGTCGACAGCTCTTTCCTCGTCCATTCTTAGCGTTCACCTCCTCTTCGATTGAAAGACTGCAGTCCTTCAACCTCACTTTGGTATGGGTTAGCACAGATATCGCAGCCCAACTACAATTGACTCTGCCAACCAGTCTGATGGCGACTTACGGCAAGAGGAAGAAGAGTTTGCTATCTTCTTTCTCGGTCTTTCAGGACGAAAAAGATGAGAGGCCACGGCCACGCCTGGGGCAGAAGCGATCCCGTGAGCACTCTAACTCACCTCGTGCAGCGCATGCTGACATTCTCTCCCTCTAGTCTCTAAGCAATTAGAGAAAGCAAAGGCAGCGATGAAGATCTCGAGAAGCCAGGCCCGCCTAGATAATGATAGTGCCGACGAGCTTGCCAGCGATGCTCTACTAGATGACCCATCTCCCCAGCTGATGCGCCCTTCTACTCAAGACAGTATTCCCGAGACATTCCCCGCTCGATCCAAGTCTGGTGGACGCGCTACGGAAACATTGGATAAGCCACTACCATCGACTCCTTTCAAAGGGACAATTACAGATTCAAACCGCCAAAAGCAGGCTAAGCCGGCTCTTGCCCCAAAGACAACCAATCCAAAGGTGCCTAGAAATGGAAGAAAGCAAAGTCCCAAGCCGCCGATATCTGCTTCTTTATTGCCTCAAGGACCACGGAATAGCCACAACCCAACATTGACAAAGGTTGGCCAAGCCGCTCGTAGTAATGCTTACGTCGCCAGCCCACAAACAAGCACAGCAGATGCAGCGGCACTGAGCAAGAAAATCTCCGATCTCATGCAACAAAACGCAATCAAAGCGTCAAAGAAGCGTTCAAAACACAAGAAGAGCGTAAAGAACGACATGAGTATCACACCTAAGCCTTCACATCTCGAGAGGAGCAAGACAGCAATTGCAAAGGCAACTCGAGCTATTGCAAGACGGCTTAGCAGTTCGAGCGAGCACCCGGCCAAATCTCAAAAGAAGGGGAATGTGCTTCTGGACTCAATCGACGATCTCCCTCATCCAGAGACCGGTTTCCTGCCACCTCTAAGTCGTGGGAGACTTGATCGTCGTATCGCAGAAGGGGAAAACCTCGGTAACCCCAAAATCCGAGGCTTGATGGGCGACGGACATATTCCACGAAAACCATTGCCCGTATATGAGAGCATGAAGAGCCTAAGAAGGCAGTCCGATTCGGAGGAAGATCCATTCTCCGATGGCAATGAGCTGGAACGCGCGATTACACCTCAGACCCCAGTTGATCTTGATTTCGGCCTCGACATCGGTCTCGACATCGACTTCAGTCGGCGCAAGAACAAGCGCACTAGCAGACATGAAGGCTTTCCATTCCGTGGTCTTAGCCATACAAGGTCTGGCCTCAACTTCGAACCGTCCTTGTCGGCAGCTGAATCGACTTCAACATTCTCGAATAAGACATCGGGTTTAGCTCAACACCCCGAAGTGGAAATCTTCTCCAGCAGTCCTGTCGGATTCTCCACGCCACGTATACGCCTTGAGCCCCGGCCCGATGCCGACGGTAAGAAGAGGTTAACCGGAGTGCTAGTGCGTAGTCCATCATCCATTCTTGAGTTCAGTTTCGAAGATTACGAGACTGAAGATGAACCTGCTACACCAGCTGGAGGCAGTCAGGTAACAGATCACGAGCACAGCTTGAGTGTGAAAAGGAAGACTGCTAAAGAGGATCTTCGCGCACAAATTAGTCCATCGAATAAGAAACCCAGAAGAATATCGGACGCCTCAACAGAAGATTTACTTACGACAGAGATCAGCCAGTTGGACACGCAAGATCATCGTCCTTTATCAAGAAAGGACACCAACACGAGGATTGCTCGCACCAATCGAGAGAGGAGGGAGGTAAAGGGTATGAGCATTTTCGACACTGGCCCAAAGGGAAAAGCCCTTATAGCTGCTCCGCCCTTTCGAAGCCGATCCACGCTCTGTAATGGACCGTCATCAATCTCTAGACCCACGAGCATTCTCTTCAGCCGTGAAACCAGAGCTCATTCGCGGCAACTGAGCACAGTCGAGGCAGACAGCATGGAAATCGATGAGCTGCAAATGGATGGTTGAGCGTAATCAGGTTGGAGGGAAGAAGGGCTGACCCGTAGAGGATTTTGCTATTAGCGCTACGTGCTTTGATTTAAAGACCAGGCAATTGTGTGAACAACGCACATATTAGCAGACAGCTCGTAGTTAGACATATTGTCGTTTGGCGTCTCGTGCTATTTAAGGGGATTTACTGCTTTACTTTATTGAGCAACTTTATTGGCAGTTAGTATAGCTATATTCACTTCAGCTTTTAGCTCAGCTCTGCAATCATCCTCATATTGTTTGCCAAAATGGCAGCTTAGATATTCGATGAGGTGATTTTTGGAAGCGCTGATGCACAAGTAATGGAAATCATCAATTCTTGAACGACCCCATACTCGCTCAGATACTGACATGGACAACTCCACTGGTAGGAAGTCTGATGGAATTACAATTCTTCCGTTTAATGCTCTCTGGTTGCGATATCCAATTGACCACTTGAGGGACTCGACTGTTGGAAGCATGGACGTGGTTACAACTGGCTTTCTGGCTTCATAAGTACGTTCACTAAACGACCTGGATAGCTCGATTACTGGAAGGATTCGAGCTCCTGAAAACCGAAGCTCTAACGTACGTCCGATTGCCGACTTTGATAACTCGTCTATCGGAAACAGTGTATCCCTTTACACCCCCCACACAAATCCCTCTAGGTAAGCTTTTGCTTGATAAAGAACGCCCTTAGATGCGACAGCTGCCACGCACACGTAACCCCCAACACCACCAGCTGAACAAGCGTCCACCGCACCACCCGCGCATTTGTCGTCTCCGACTGGTCCCGGAACTCCGCCTCCCTCTCCCTCTGAAATACTTGCTCCCGCCGGATATCCAACAGCCGCGCATTCAAATCCTTCACCTTTTGCACTATCCCCTCGATTTTGCCCTTGTCCGTGCTTTCGATGTTGCTGCTCTCTCCTATCACCAGGTCCAGGCTCAGCTTGATGCCGCCAACGGGTTGGCCCGAGCTCAGCCAGCCCTGGGCTGCGGCGGTGGAGGGCGTAAAGCAAATGCGGTGGTCGCCGGCGTCGGCGGCGCTGAAGGTGAAGCGGCCTTTTGAAGAGCCTTTGGTGGCGACGACTCGGTGATCATTGTCGAAGACTTCGTCGACGGTGATGGTCATGCCTAGGTCGGGGGAGACGGCGAAGGCGTTGGTTTGGGGGTTGTATTGTTCGGCGGTGTAGTGGCCTGGAGAGGGGTGGGTTAGCTTTTTGGATCTCTACGCTATGTAGGATACTGGCTCTCAAGAGCCTCGAGGTTGTTCCAATTCTTCCTAGGAGGACACAAAGGAGGGATCCTGCTCACCGACCACCAGAGTGTCTTTGGGAAGCTCCTCGTAAAAGCATTTGGGGGTTGTGCCTTCGAGATAGAAGTAGAGAGCCTGGGTCGGAACTGTAAGCCCCAATACGAGGATCAGCAACATTGATTGTACCAGGCCCAGCGGCCTTGGATGTGAAATCTCCATCGTTGTTGGTTTATAACAGCGAACTTGGGCTTGAAGAACAACAAACTCCTTTCGCGAAGTTGGCGCTCGGGAAATTTTGCAGGGATCACAACTTCCGCCGCATCTTCAGATGTTCCGCCTGGAGATTCAACACCAGTCTACCACATTCACAACACATTGAACAGATATTGATACCAGGCTGTTGCCTTGTGGTTTTGGGACAGCATCCTCGATATACCGTTGTTCCTTGGTTAGAAAATATTACGCACAAGCTTTCAGGCAAAATCAGTCAAGATGGCGACAGCCGATGTTCGAGACATGCTGGATCTCCCCAGCAATGGGCATCCAAGACCAGTGAAGAAGCAGAAAACTGTGGAGAAGCGCCCAGGTCAGTAGTACTATGTGTAGATAAATCTTCGCACTAATATCTGCTAGAGGGTATCACACGAGAATTATTTGCTTTACTCGGCGAACGCGCACCTCCGGTCGCAATCACAGATCACATAAAATACAGGGAGAGGCCGAAATGGTCGCACAAGGTCACGCCCTGGTCTGCCGCACCCGATAGTAAAACTTATGCATGTATACTGACTCTGTTAGGGACATGGCTCCCTTTCTCAACGAAGCTCGGAAAGATGGTTTGAAGCTCCGACACTGGAAGAAGAGGGATACAAGTGCGCCTAATTTCCCTGCCACACCGGCGGATTCGAATGCAGCTTCAGAGATGGAAACGGATGAGAAGCCAGCAAAGACGGAAGTGTACCCCTTCACGAAGTTCAACGTCAAGATAGAAGGGCCGAGCTATACGGAAGACCAATATGAGACGCATCTGAAGAGTGACACTTGGAGCAAGCAAGAGACGGATTACCTGGTCCACTTGGCTAAGGATTACGACCTCCGGTGGGTTGTCATCGCGGACAGGTACGAATACAAGCCCGGAGAGACGCCGGCAGAAGGAGACGCAATGGCAGTCACCGTGCAACCCATAACAAGAACCATGGAGGACATGAAGGCTCGATATTATGATGTCTCAGCTAAGATGATGGCCCTACACCATCCTATGTCCAGCATGTCGACGGCAGAATTTGACCTTCACGAAAAGATGACGAAATTCGATCCTGCCCGTGAAACGACGAGAAAGAAACTTGCCGAAAGCTTGCTCCATAGAACACCAGATGAGATCAAAGAGGAGGAGATTTTACTTGGAGAATTAAAGAGGATTGTGACCAATGAGGAAAAATTCTCCAGAGAGCGGAAAGAGCTCTACGAACGTCTGCAAGCCCCTCAGAGTACTGGCAGTACACAAATGTATCAATCCAGCCATGAACTCACCGAGCTTATGAAGACCTTGTTGAATGTTGACAAGAACAACAAAAAGCGAAGATCACTCATGGGTCCGGAAGGTATCTCCAGTCCAGGCGGTGGGAACTTCTCTGGAGGTGACCGCGGCCAACGTCACTCTATGAGTGGCGCTGGCGACAAGAAAGGCTCAACCTCCGGATCATCAGGTCAGCGCCAGCTCACTCCCCGAGAAGAGATCAAATACGGGGTTAGCCATTATGAGCGTCTTACAGCAGGTATCACGTTCCGGCACGAGAAGATCACCAAGCTCGCGCAAGCGAAATCAAACGTCCAGTCTACGAAGATTGCTGCGGCTCTGACTGAGCTGAAGATTCCGCCGCGACTGGTCATGCCTACGACGAAAGTGTGCAACGAGTATGAGCGGCTGATACAGAGTATACACAATCTATTGGACGTGAGGAAGGTTAGTGAGAAGGTGGAAAGCGAGATTAAGATCTTGCGGGCACAGCGAGAGGAGAAGGAAAATAAGGATAGGAATGGGGGACTAAAAGAGCCAGGTACTAGCGAACCACTAGAAATGGACACCACCAAGGATGAAAATGTGAATGAGCCCGAACCCCAGCCTTCAGAGGATGAGGAAGAAGACGACGACGACGAGAAAGCCTCGGAGAATAGCGACGACAGCGATAACGATGACGAAGCAAAAGAGGACGAAGACGACGCCGCAGAGGAGGAACCAAACGCGGACCTAGAGGCCCAAATCGACGACGCCGACGATCAAGAGGACGTCAACGGAGCTATATCACGGGGAGCAAGCGTTGCCACAACAGCGAGAAGTGGGCACAAACGGAGCGCAAGTGTTATGAGTATGGTCAGCAATAAGAGTATGAAGAGGATGAAGAAGTAGGGGTGTACGTTTATGTAGGGAGATGGGTGTAATTAGGAAGATGGTTCCGTGCTGAAATCCTTCCTTTACAGCTTCTACAGTTGCCGTGGACGATGCACTCACCATACATTCTACAACAAACCTGTACCTTTCTAAAATCGCAGCAAAAACTTTCAAGTTGCAAGTTCTTTCTATTCACCTCCATCCCGCCAAACCCTCGTCGTTTTCCTCCACCAATCCCAGATACCTCTCCATCTCATCCCCCTTCCCTACAAACTCTCTCCCGATCAATCTCGGCATCCCTAATCCCTTCTCCCCCCCTTCAACCCCCTCTCTCAACCCATCCAAAAACCCTTAAAGCACGTACGGGGGCAAAAGATGGAGAACTCCAGGCAGTTTCGGGTAGTTCTGAGATAAGGGCAAGGTCTGAAGGGGGTTACATATTTCGGGGAGCAGGATTGATTCGGGGGGCGGGGGGATGTTTTTGGTAGGAGGGAATGAATGTATGTATCAAAGCGGCATTTGAAAAGGGTGGAGATCTGGGCGTCCTCAATGTACCCGACACGTTCATATAAAAGAAAAAGATGGTGATAAGGAGGTCTGGAAAAAGTCCGTTTGGGGATATTGTTGTGGGTGGGTGGGTGGATACTCCGCTAGTGTGGGCGTCCTCGTTCCTGGTTGTTCGTCACTCATGGCGTCTGCGGTTGGAAAAGACGTTTCTTGATTTGTGGAAGGGCTTGTTGTGTGTTGGATGATGTTGGGTGGAGATGTTGGGGGGGGGGGTTTAGAAGGGGGGTTTTGGGGGTGGTGTGAGGGAGATGGTATGGTTGGGTTTTGTGTTTTTATGGAATTAGGGGGGGATTGTGGAGGTTGTTGTCTGGGTATTATGAAAATTCCCACAGCTGGACGAGTGCGGGCTTAGGGTTTTTAGAGAGAATGTGTTTGACCTCGCCGCTTTCCTTACTCGTAGCTTCCGTCTTTCATACAGACAGTCCCGTTCTTCCACCAACGCCTCACACGTATCAAAATATAGCCTAACCCTCACTTGAAAAGCAACCCGAGAATCAAGACTCGCCCTTTCCACCCTTCCTTTCTCTCTCCTGCAATCCCTCAACCCCTTTACCCCAAGCGCCCGCTTTCTTCCCCCACTTCATCATCCCCCAAGCATGCACCCATCCTATCTTTGGGGAAGGTTCCTGGCTAGTCCGAAAGGGACTTGTCTGCCTGAGCGGATCTGCTTGCATTGCATCGAGCTGATCTACAGCAAGCTCCTGTTTCGCACCTTTATCTGATTCAGGCCCTTCCCACCGTCTAACTGCCTTGCCAACAGGCCTCCACCAGCCTTCCTCCTGCCTGTCCCACCACCGTTTCCCGCACATCTCCCATAGCCGACTTCGTGCCCGTTTGTATGCGAACCGCTCATCTTCACCAGTGAAACTACCGGTGCGTCCGAAGTCGGGGCCTTCCTGCCGGCCGATTTCATTTCCCGCGCCTGGGGCACCGTCACTTGGGCCGCGGAAGCGTGAATTTGGTGAGCGGCCGGCGCCATAGACGGGACCGAAGTCGCTGTCTTCGTCTGCGAGGATGGAGCGTGTGGAAGGGGAAGGGGAGGTGCGTTGAGAAGATGAAGAGGGAAGGGGGCTTGAAGCGTAAGAGGGTGGGGATGCAGAGGAAGTGTACGACGAGATGTTAGGGCGGAACGGCGAGGTCTGGTCTTGATATATTTCGGAGAACGTTTCCGAATAGACGCTGTCATCCGTGGTGTTGGGTTCTTGCGCACCTGCTATTGGCCGCCGCGTTTCAGGGAAAAAGAGGTCATCAGGACCAGCTTCGGCGCGGATGAGAAGTTTGCAGCGGGCTTCATACAAGGCGTCGAGGAGTGTAATAAGCCGACGAGCTTCGTTCTTCTGGAGGAGAGTCAATACTGGAACGTCAGTAAGTATTAGAGTATGGAAGGTGGAAGCAAGTGTGATGTAATCCGCTGGACCGAGATTGGTGCTGCAGAGCTCAGCAAAGGTCCAATATGTGACTCCGGAACACTGGCGCGGGACAATGAGATTACGACCGTAGACTCGAAGCGAGGTGCTCCCCCAATCGATAGCTGCAGGAAATTTTGGAGCACCTTCTCCGTGGGGAAAGCCATGATGTAAGGCTTGCTGCCAACTTCGGTTCGCCTGCTCTGTTGCATCGTCTGTCGATGACAGAGGAGGGATTACAAAAAAGTTGTTTGGTAAAAGATTCTTCGATTTCTTCCCTTCGCTGGTAGATATCTCGCCCTGAGGCTTCGCGTGCAGGCTTTGTTCATAAGCTAGACCCAGGTTGCCAGAAGCCATCGCCTCAAGACCTTCAAATCCTTGTTCAATGTCGCGACCCGCGTTTTCAGAATCCAAAAAAGGTCCTATATGCATATCCTCTTCAGCTTCGCGCCGCCTCCAGTCCTTTCCGCCCTCTATATCCCATATCTCACATCGAGCCCGTAAAACCTCGAGAAAAGCCACGAAATCTCCTTTTCCAGAAAACATACTTTCGCTTCTTCCACCTTCACTACCTTTTCCCGAGCCCAGTATACCCCATCTATTGCCAAACAGACCAAGCCGTGAAGAAGGAGGTGCAGTAAATTCAATCCCGGATGCATTCGCCAGTTCCTCTGGCATACGGTTACTTGTAGCAACGAGAACACCCCCAAGATGAAAAAAAGACGTGAAAAGATTGGACAATATTTTTGAAGCAGCACGATCTGGTAGTTGAAATTCGTCTAAGAAAAGAATTGGCGACGTCGAGATCATATCTCTAGCCAACCATAGAAGGGAATGCTCTTCCTCTTGCCCTCCAATTGAAGCCAAAGCCGGCGTTACTAATCTACTCCTCCGCAACTGTTCTAGTCTGGCGAAAGTCTCTAGCATAAAGGTGTTGAAATGCCACCGTCTTTTTTTCCGGTTTGGCAGACAATCCGCGAGTAAATCAACTAGCATGCTCTTTCCCGTCCCAACTTCGCCATAGAGTAAAAGGCCTTGCGGCGATTGCAAACGTATTGCAGATTCATGGTTCGTCAACTTTTTCGTGAGAGCCATTGCCTCTGCCTTCTCTTTCTGCCCTCTAAGAGAAGAGAAGATACTCTGAGGCCTCCCATTTTTTGATAAGCTTTCGTGATCTTCTGCTTGCCTCGAAGTTGACGAAGGCTTCCCAAATGAACGGTTTAGCTGTTCTAGCCGATGATTAAAGTCTACTTCAGGCTCGTAGTCCTTGAGACGGTGATAGAGCTTCTGTAGATGGAGAGCAAGCCGATGTTGTGCGGGATCCGGATCAATTTGCTTTGTAGCCAAAAGTGCTCGATACAAGACAAGCGGATTGGTGATGGTAAGGCCTGTAGAAGTAGGCAATGACTGCATGGGGATCACTACTTTACAATACAAGTCTCATCTCTCGATCTCTGGGGAATGGGCTTCAACTACGTCATGATGCTTGTAATACACCGATACAATACCGCTAGATGTATCACATGTAAAAACCGAACCACAACTCTTTTTAGGGCAAAGGAACAAAGTCGAAACCTAAGCAGGCATATGGAGATCATGATTTTGGATGAATGCATTTGTATACATATTGCTTACCATACAAAAACCCTATATCTACAGAAGCTAACACCTATGTACAAGGAGTCCTAACGTTATGCCTAATACGAAGCCTTATAGCTTGCTCTTGAAACCCTCCCTCGCATCTTTCTTAACCAATACATTACTACCCGGGTACGGATCAATCGTCAACGCATTCAATGGATTCAGCTCGCTCGCGCGCTTGAATAGATCTTCATAGACCTTCCCGTCGTACCTGCCTAAGCTACTATCAAGCTGCCAGTCCGGGAAGTGCCATGCATCTACAAGCGATACGGCGTGTGGTCTGATCTCTTCAAGGAGCTTCATGACGGCCTTTGTACGAGCAAGTTGGATTTGGCGAACCGTGACCGCGCTGCTGGAGAAGAACTCCGAGGCTTCCTGCTCGAGGGTGTGCAGCGCATATAGGCGGAAGAGCTTGTGCATGAGTGCGATGGTCTGGGGGTCGAGTGATGAAGTAATGTCGTTGGTGCGTAAGGCCTCGTAGAAATTTTTGACAACAAGATACTGGCTGTGGGCAGTACTTAGGCGCCAGAAATCAACAAGAAGGCCATTCCACGATCCTTTCTCCTCATCCCGGTGTTTGAGGGCTTCAAAGGTGAGGAACGAGGTACGCCAGGCAAAGGCGGCGACAATGTCCTCGTCACGGCCGAGGACGTCGAATGCAGCGCCTATATCACGACGCGCGAGGAAGCTTTTGAAAATCCTGCTAGTATCGTTGTCTGAAGCCTTGCCTTGAAGGACAGCACGCGCTGATTTCAGGAGCTATTATACGTAAGTGACAGGTGGCAACTGAAAAAGGGAGGCTACTTACATATCTTGCGACTTGCTGGGTTAGCATGTAGTTGTCTCCCTCCCAGGTGGTCGTTGGGAGGTAATCGGCGTACCACGAGCCTATGCCGCTGAAGCTACTGTAACCGTGACCTCCGCATGCTCTCCTGCAGACTTCTAGGCCCTCAGCAGCAGTGGTACTCGCAAGAGCCTTCAGCCCACAGGATGTGGCATGCAGGTCCGCAAGTAAGTCTGTCGTAGGAAAGAGCTCTTCAGGGCTAGGCCCTCGCTTTGTCGATGACATTTTGCCTACATCTCCAGCCATTTTCTTCTGACTTTCCTGGTAAAGTGCCATCATTCCACGACCGGTAAAATGCAGAGCAAAAGTCGCAGCCAGTAGAGGTAACAGCCGAATTTGGACCATAGTATAATTCAAAACTTGGTTTTCTCCAGTCTCCCATTCTTTGGCATCTCTATCCTGAAACTGCCGCCTAACTGCACAGTATCTAGTAGCAATCGTAACTCCTCGGGCGAGAACGCCGCCTGATTGAAGTACGATGGTACTCCGAACCCATGTCAAGGTACCGTAGACGAGGGAGGCTGAAGCAGGCCTCACGTATTTATTCGTCTTGAGATCGACACCCGAGAATTTTGCCAGCATATTTACGTGAGGAATCTTGACATGATTCAGGAGAAGAAATCCATTATCCATGGTATTGTAACCAAACTTCGGTCCAATATCGCCGACATGAATATTCTCCAGGGGTTCATGAGACTTCAAGTCCCGTATCTGAACCACAAACGGATGGGGTCCGTAGCCCTTGCCGTCGATGATAAGCTGCGCCATTACCACGGCGTGATTTGCGGTACGTCCGAGAGAGCCAATCCACCACTTTGACGCCGTCAGATGTGGCGAGTGAATAATGAAGGTTTTATCTGTGGGATCCCAAGTTGCTGTTGTTTCTAAGCCTCGGACGTTGGATCCATGTCCTAATTCGGTCTGTGCATAACAACCAATGTATTCGTACTTCTCTGCTTTTTCTAGGAACAACTTATGCTGCTCTGGTGTTCCTTGGTCACGGAGCGTAATCTGCCCACTTTGTCAGGGTGAAACATCTACATAGTAGGATGGGAAGAGAAGAACCCACTAAGAACATGCTAGCATGTAACCCATACGGACCGGGCTCGGTGATGAGCTCGTTGGCTACCATAAACTCATCCTGGGACCATTTGTGCTTTATTGTTAACTGTTGTAGCTTCTTTGCACGAGCCAAAGCAGTTTGGAACCGCTCGACCCTGCCATCAAAGTAGTTCGCCGATTTGTCGAATGCTTTCTCAGACTTTAGGACATTCAGTATTCGTTTTTGCCGGTCCAGGGCCTCTTTGGTAAACAGAAATTCGGAAAGCTTCTCTACAGGAACGTTGGACTGAGCCCGTTCCTGTTGGAGCAGCTCACTGCCTTGAGGGCCACTCGGAGTGAGCTTTTCCACCCATGAAGGAGCCATTGATACTTCGCACGTTTGAAATACAAGCCTTGAGACTTGATCGTACCTCCTCCGAAAAAGTAAGCCGTATAGAAACTCTGGGTTTGGAGGAAAGGGCAGTACAAGTATATTATTTGGTCATTATCGATATGTACTCGATGGACATAATGCGCTACTAGATGCCGAGGTTCAGCCCTGCTCTTTTGACTCTAAGTGGAAGGGCTGCGAAACGCCATGTGAAGCCATTCCAGACCGCTCTCAAGGTCCCGAGACGGCAAATGTAAGCAGTAATAAGTAGTAAGTACCTTATGGCAGTCAGTCTGGCTTATTACCGTTCAGTGTCCTGCTGAGTAGCGATATACTATGACGTTCCGTGTAATCCGAAGACAAACGTACTGCTTAGCGTCGTCCGCAAGCAGACACATTCTTCCTGGAATGCTTGGAAAGAACAACCGCACTCAGCTATTGATTCGAACTCGGAGTTCGTCTACTGATCGGATCCAGAAAAATAGGTTCGATTCAACCAAGCTCAGATGAACGAGATTGAAGTGGTAGATGTCATGTGAAGCAGGTTCAGGTCCGAGCCCGAGCGAAGAAATCCCAGATGTAAATGAATCGGAAGAGCTCGATGTGGCCCATCTCAGGTAGAAGATTGAGGAATTTCAAACCTTCACTTTCATCCAAGAGCAGTTCGGAGAATTCGACTCTTATACAGTTCATGACAGTTCATGAAGCTGTCAAATTGACAGATGTCATCTCAGATCCACCTATGTGTGCTTACTTTTCTTATGTTTGCGCCGGAATTCCGCGACGTCAGTGTACTGCCTTGGGCTTTCCACGGTTCAGATAGCAAAATCATAGTCAACATCTCACTGGCAAAGAGGGCCATGCGTTTGCATATCCCTAAACCCAAAATAATGGAAAGAGCCCTTCTCAGCATGGCACTTCCTTCCTTGCACTCGTATGCCTTTTCGTCCTCACTATCCTCCTGCTTTCCGCTTGCAGCCAACTGCAATTCTACCAGATCCCTATCATTACACCCTACCTCTAAATAATGCGGTTGAGAATTTTACTCTTCTTCTGCGCGGCTCTAGCTTGTCTGGCAGCACCAATCGACCGGTCTTTATCCTACTATCAGACTCAGATCCCTGTCATTGAGACTGTGAGCCCATCACCAACCTGCTCTCGCCGCTGGCGGCGCCATGTTTCCCACCTTACTTTCCGTTCTTCTCGTTTCTATACCTGCTGCCACAGGCAATAGCAAAAGTTCGAGACTGGCCAGCAATCTCACTAGGTCATCCAGCCGGCTGTCGTTATTTCCAGCTTCTCAGGCCCTGTTCCTCTCAGATGAGCGTCATGAGTGGCCTCCTCATACCGCTTTACCGGCCGTTTGCGGAGAGCAGGAGACGAACTGCGCCGCTCAAGGTCATCCCGTACGCCCTGCCTCCCTAATCTCTCACCACGTATTGACATTGTTCACGCCAGGAAATCTGCTGTCCCGCGAACACCGCCTGCTATCCAACCTCCCACAAACCCTCCCCTATCTTCTGCTGTTCCCTCTCCTACCACGCCTGCTCCTCCGACCTCCCCCTCTTCTGCCCCGCCCACACCTTCCCATGTCCACCATCCCTCTCCGGTGCCTGCTGCCCCGTAGGCCTCCGCTGCGCATCATCACTCTGTCTAGAGTACGAATACAAAACACAAGCTATCTTCTCCTCTTCTCCAACACCGGAAACTAAATCGCCTGAGACTTTCCTTTATACACTTCCCGCAACCACAATACCCGCACACACTGTAATTCCACAGGGGAACCCCCTTTCCGAAGCCACAGCCCCAACATGTGTCCCGCCGAATCCAAACTGCCAGCCCGGAACGCCGGGGAAGCAAGTCACAGATCTCCCCATCAGCGACCGGATCCTCGGCACTCCCACAGCCTGGAGAGCGAAAATTGGGGAGATAGCAGTCGAGAGCAGGGCGAGCAGAGATTGCGACGGCCGGAGGGGCGGTTGGAAGGGAGGAGATGGCTCGGAAATGGATAAAGGGTGGTGGAAGCACGCGATGTGGAGTGGAGTAGGGTTGTTTGGGGTTACTGGGGTTATGCTTGCTTTATAGAGAGGTAGGTGGTGGATGGCAGGTTTTGGCCTTTTTGGGAAAGGTCTGGGAACGCAGGGTTAGTGGGGAAAAGTGCGGGTTGTGTGGTGGGAAAATTGGAAAGGAGGTTGAAATCGTATGCAGTGAAAACCAAAGCATGAATACTCCTCACTGCTTGACAACTAAAGTATTCGACTTTGCCGATGTGGACTTCTCAACATCTGCATCTGACATGTGAGCGCCAAAGGATGGTTTAATAAGTTCCGGAACATATAATCAGTCAGTAGCGCTTTTTGCTCACTGAACGTGTTACCTACCCAGAGTCGAGGCGCTTGTCTAGGAAACCAGTAACTTCCGACTCCGGGAATCAATACTGCTGTGTGGTTGTAGTAATTCGTACCTTTCCACGGGATCATTGCCGAGTATACGGTGTGGCACGAAGGAACGGGTCAGCGCCGGCCACGTCAGACAACAGATCCCACGTCCACAGCTGGTACGCACGTAATGCAAATCTCCGGAGGATTGAGCCAAAGTCAAAGAATCGCAACAGGCTAGTTGAGGAAAATCCTACGGTCAAGGATCAGCATACTTCAATCTTGGGCGCCTCGCTGGTCCTGCGGTCATCATGGTTCAAGATCCTGCGAATTCTGGGCGCCTCGGCGATCCTTCCTGGTATTTGAAATTGTAATCCTTTCGGTTTTGAGCGCTTAGATAACGGCTGAAGTTCGAAGGATTTGGAGGAATATTTGGCGAGACTGCGTCACGGTGAGGGATTTCATGCTGCGCCGCAGTCTCGGTAGTGGTTTTTGTTAGGATTAAGCGCTGGAGGATTGTTGCAAAGTGTGTTCTCATGGTGGATCATGTTCCGAGGACGTTTTTAAGAATGCTGTATGGTCGAAGATGTCTGAACAGGCTGCAGCTGCTACTGATGAGCTTGTGATGCGTGGCCTGATCTATTTTGGGTTCGAAGATGTTGGAGCCATCGGGTGAGCACCAGAAGCTGTTCCAGATCCTATCAGCAAAGGATGTTATCAGACCGTGATGGCCACTGGATGAGCGTATCTGATGGGTAGTTGGGGTTTGTGGTTGATCACGATTGTAAATCCAGAATTGGCGTATTCCCGACTGAGGGCTGTAATGCGAACCCATAGGCCAATACAGTTTGATAAACCTTCAGTGCAGTTGTCTTCAATAGTAATACCTGCGGCGCTCGTGAACGATCCTGATGGTTACCTTCCCAGGCGTCTGCCGTTCGTTCTCTTGTATGACCAATAGTATCGTCTTCTTGTTATAAATCCAAAGGAGCTCTTTCCCTCTCTTCCCCCTCAAATCGTGCTCATCCCAGGCCTCCACGTTTCCCCAATTCTCTTGACTTCCCGTATGAATCTCGGACTCTTGATCTCCCCTCCCTTGCCCTTCCCATTGGCTACAGCCATAGGCGTATGCTCATCCGGCATATAAAATGGGTTTTGCAGCAATCGTATATACGCCGTTTGTAGTGCCTTGAACGCCGGTTTCATATCCGCCCCTTCAACCCCCCTGCCTCCCATCCTCCCTTGTCCTCCTCGACTATCCCCAACCGCATTCTTCCCATACCTGTCCACAACCACAGCAATCCTAACGCCAGTCCCTGTCTCCCAACCCCAGATACTGAGCCTCTCATCCACGTGCTTCAGCAGCCCTAGATCCTGATCCACTGAGTCGCCATTCTTGTTTCTCGTTTTGAGGTCAAATAGGTCCAGGGAGGCGTGTAGGAGGAACGAGAAGTCAAGATATGCATTGGACTGGGTAGATGCTGGGGGGAAGACTGAGATGTGAAGAGGGTTGTCCTAACCTTATGTTAGCGCGGAAAAGCCTTCTGGTAGGCCTAGAGAAGTTTTACGTCCTTGCCTACTATGCCTATGCAGGCGATTGAGGGGGTGGAAGTCATGTTTGCGGGTGGCTTAAGCTTGGAAAATTCGGGGTCGGTGTGAGAGATAATGGAAAGAAAATTCTTTCAGCATTAATTGCATGCAAATCTAAATTTTTTACTACGCGTTTTAATCACGAGATTGTTGATTCAATGACAGATCAACAGTTCAATATATATCACTAGGTCATTTCCTCCATACGGATCTCACTGATTCGAAGTGACTACCAATGAGTCTCCGAAATACCGTGTACTAGACGGTACATTTCGCCATCCCATCGAAGATACCCCTACTGTTCCCATATGCTATAGAATGACAGAAGCAATGAAGCGACCGAGTGGAAAGGAAGCACAATAGACAGTGGGTGCAACTTTAGACAGGAGAAGTGGCAGGCGAAACTATCTCTGCTCTTGAAAAGACGACAGTTTTGCACCGATACAAAACTTTGGCAGGCATTGCCAGAAGCGGATTTGGCTCTGAGGTGACGGAGAAATCTCTCGTAATCCTTATGCCCCCCTCAGAGGTCTCACTATCCCCAATCGTATTGGCGCGAATAGCCGTAGTGTTCATTTGGACATATGGATCCAATCTACGTTTCATTGAAGCCCTGGAGTTCAGCGCAAATTCTCTGGGCCCGGTAGGCTTCTGTGTTGCTGGTTTTGACTTGTTGAGGTCTTCACGGGTCACTCCTAGTAGACCAGGGAGAAGCCTTTCGATCAACGGCCTAAGGTGTATCAAAGATGCGCATATCAAGCCTGAGCAATACTCGATAGCGATCCAGTTCCTTGTGGATACCATATACCAAAAAGGATCTGCCCAGAATATTGCCGCTGGAGTGGACGCAGACAACCGGACGATTAGTGAGACACAGGGACTAGACCTCAGTCAGCTAAGAGACTTGTGAATCTGACAGAGCCAAACACTGGGCTTAGGTAGTTGTTGTTACTTACATGAACCCGACTGTGAACGATCCGAGCAATAAAAGCCTCCGTCTGAGTTGCATGTGTAGACTCCATATTATTGGCATCGGAAGAAGAATGATTGCAATGTCGCTAATCAAGTTGAAGATCGCCTGACCTTCTAATATGTTGGTCTGTAAGAGGCAATTGGTCGGCAACACAACCTCCCATGCCTCATTGACGGGCCTACATTGGAACGCCGCAACAAGTGTAACCACAGCACCACCCACGACACAGACTACCATGAGGCCTTTGACGCATTTGCGAAACCTTACTATTGGGAAAAGCCGAAGGTAAAGAAGGAGAATCGATAGTTTGATGGCCGTAATGGCTAAGGGGTACAGAATTTGGAGTGTATAGGATACCTATTCGCATCTCAATACCAGCAAGCCAAATGATCTGTAGAGGAACCACTCACCCTCAGGATATAGGACATGTTGACGTGAGGTGGGAGGTCCCAGACGTGCATAGCGGCACCGTAAGGTATGCATGAAAGAACTAGGACCGTTTGTGCAAAAGCTAGAATCTGGGATCACTGGTCAATGGTTATCGGAGATAGAAGGGAGGATCTTACTGTAGCAATGATCAGGACGAAATCGTCCCAGCCAGGGCTTCTGATCGCACAGTACCTGCTAGCCAGCCGAAGTCCGACGAAAAGCAATGCTAAGGCCATCAAAGGTATCTGTACCGCCAGAAGCTCCGCCTTTCTGGTCGGAGCACTGACATAGCCCGGCGTACGGGAAGTGGAATTTCTAGGAGCAACCAGCATTGATAGGACCAACACGAAGAGGCAGAGAAGCTGATTGGAAAACTGGATTGACAGCGACGCGCTACGTAGCTCTATCAAAGCACATGGTGATGTAGAAGAATCGTTGGGTACTCGTAACATGGCAGATTTCCAAGTAAGGATGAATTCTTATGGAAAGAACGCTGCAGGGACTACTAAAAGGGGAAGTCCCAAGTTTGGATTCCAGGTGGTCACAGTGCCAAGTCGTCAAATTGTTGACAGAGGGAAGGTGCGACAGCTTGGAGCAGCTCATAGGAAATATGATACCTAGGAAGTTTGCTGGACGTGTAGGATTTGAAAAGCCCAGCATCCATACAAAGCAGCTTTTTACTCCTTTGCGCATCAAACTTTGCCAAAGTTCTACGCTGCATTTTACCTATTGAATATCTCTATTCTAGAGCAAGGCAGATAGAACGAACATAATGTCTGCTGCAACTGGATTTGGTAGTGAGCCTAAGAGAGTTTGTTCGACAGAAGAAGAGCAAGTCAGTACATGTGAAATTCCATCGAGCTTCAAAGAGTCAGCTTGGGACACATTTCGGGCGAACTTGAAGCAGCGCCACCGACGGGTTCAATCGCGATCGTCATCATCGCCGTCACCAACAAAAACCTATGAACAATCCATGGCCAAGTTCCCCAATAACAGCGCCCATCAACACCTCTGCAACGTTCCACGAACTGGCGATGAGGAGGAATCCAAGTTCGGCAAGTCACTGATAGGTCTCATGCAAAGAAGTGGCAGATTCGACTACTGCGACTTCAGTGAGGGCGAACAGACACAGACGCAGCAGGAGAACAGTGATGATAACAACAGCAGCAGTAACAATATCAATGGAAATGGAAATGGAAGTGTGCGGCGGTTGATACAGGCAGCCGGTGTTGGCTTGACCTGGCGAAATCTGCCCAATCAGACCCCTTGCTGTATTCGCAAGGTTCTTAGTCCTAACTCCCCGCGCTAGCTCATCAGTTCATCACCACCCGGAAGAAGCACTTTTGACATCCACTTCAATTCCTACAACTTGCAAACACACAGAACGATTCCTTCTGTTTCGTTTCCTTTTGTTCTCAACCATGCTTTCAACCACGAGGTCAGCAGCCGCCTTGGTGCTGCGAGGTAAGTTGTTCCGATGGAGAATGGGGGCCCGCCACCAAGATAGTCACAACTCTAACATCTCATAGCCAAACCCTCATCTGACCTCCTTCCTCTTCGCGCAGGCCCCTCAGCGTTCATATCATCCTCTTCCGCTAGATCGGCTACAGAAATACAAAAAACCCATGATGTTGAAGGTCCGCCACTCAGCGTCACGGGCAAGGTCCGACGTGAAGTCCCCCTACCGAGCCAAGACAAGAAGGAGGGTGCTATGCAATATGCATTGTACGTTGTTACGCCCATCAGCCGACTGCCTTGAGCGCTCAAAGTTGAGTCCATCTTCAAAAGAGTCCTTGACTGATCCCACGCTAGGACGACCCTCGACCAAGTCGCCAACTGGGCCCGCCAAGGCTCCCTCTGGCCCATGACCTTCGGCCTCGCCTGCTGCGCCGTCGAAATGATGCACCTCTCCACCCCCCGCTACGACCAAGATCGCCTAGGCATAATCTTCCGCGCCTCCCCCCGCCAGTCCGACGTCATGATCGTCGCCGGCACTCTCACCAACAAAATGGCTCCGGCCCTGCGTCAAGTGTACGATCAAATGCCTGACCCAAGGTGGGTTGTATCGATGGGCAGTTGCGCAAATGGAGGCGGGTATTATCACTACAGTTATAGCGTGACGAGGGGGTGCGATCGGATTGTGCCGGTGGATATTTATGTCCCGGGGTGTCCGCCGACGAGTGAGGCGCTGATGTATGGGATTTTTCAGTTGCAGAAGAAGGTTTGTTTCTTTACCGTATCCATGTTACGATGGTTCACACATTCTGAATTTCGGCAGATGCGACATACGAAGATTACGAGGATGTGGTATAGGAAGTAAATAAGGGTTTGGAGATTTGTGTGGCATATGGGAAAGAGAGACTTGTACAGCTTAAGCAAAACCCGGTCCTGGCAGCTGGCGAGGTGGCGTTTGTGGGCGTTGGGGTTTGGGGCATTGGTAGAAGCATTTTAGAAAGTGCAAGGCTAGACATTGATAAAGCATTCCCAAATACACAGGCATTGGCTGTGAATGATGTGGGTTATCTTTCATGAAGACGCGCATCAATGTGGGCTACCAAGACAAGACGCGGGGGTGGTTCTGGGCTGTGCGTACGTTATGCGCATGTGAGAGAGTTTTACTGACAACGAGTTAATGCCCTTGTCAGTACGGAGCACAGGAGGAATGATCAACACTGCACTGGGGGCTTCTATTCCCAGGAAAAAGCATTCAGATACAGATTCACACACTCGTCCTTCCCAAGAAAACACCATCAACACAGGCCAACAGTCAAAAAGCCTAAACTCCATCACCCACCTAAGCCAACCCCTCCGTCTCCTCCAGTTCCCTCAACACCCCCTCCACCTCCCTCGGATGACTAAGCCCCCACACCCCCCCGCCCCTCACCACATCCGCCCCCTGCATCCCCACCTCTTTCCCCACGAGGTTCCGCCCCACCTTGCCCGGCCCAATCCCGACCCACCGCCGGACGCCAAATTCCTGATCCAGGAACTTGATGCTGTCCCACCAGCGGATCGTCTCGACGGCTTGGCGCGCGAGCAGGTCCTGCAGGTCTTTGGCGGAGGAAAAGGGCCGCGAGGAGACGTTGGAGATGCAGGGGAAGAGGCCGGGGTAGTGGATTGGGGTTGTGGAGAGGGTGTCGCGCATCCAGGCGGCGGCGGGGGCCATCAGGGGCGAGTGGAAGGGGGAGTCGCACAGGAGGCGCACGGCGCGGGGGTCGTGGCCGCCGAACTGGCGCAGCTGGACCAGGAGTGCGTTGATGCGCTCGATGCTGCCCGAGAGCACGATCTGGTTCTTGCTGTTGATGTTGGCGATCAGGACTTGTTCGATTGGCGGGACGTCGCTGGCGGAGTCGTCGCGCGAGCCCGGGGAGGCGTGGCCGAGGAAGTCGTGAATGGTGGCGATGAGGGAGGAGAGGCGGTCGGGCTCGCAGACGAGGGCCACCATGCCGTATTCGCCGCCTTCCGAGGCGGAGGCTTCACGGCTGCAGCGGGCCATGACTTGGGCGCGGCGACGGACCATTTTGAGCGCGTCGGGGTAGTGGAGGTGTTCTGCGGCGACGAGGGCGGCGAATTCGCCTAGGGAGTGGCCAAGAGTGACATCGACGCGTTTCGAGGTGTCGAAGTTGAATTCTTGCTCTAGGATGCGCAGGATCATGATGGAGGTGGCCATGATGGCTGGTTGGGCGTTCTCGGTCGCGGTGAGGGTGGAGTTGGGGCCGTTGGCGATGATGGAGCTGAGGGGGCTCGATAGGATGTGGTCCATTTCTTGCAGGAAGGGTTTACACGTTTTAGGGAAGGCTTCGAGCCAGGGGGTGGTCATGCCGACGCGTTGGACGCCTTGGCCTGTGGGAGTCAGGATCGGGTTGATGGTGAGGGGAGTGGAGGGAGGTCTTACCAGGGAAGAAGAGGGATGTTTTGGGATGTGAAGGAACAGTTGTGGAAGCCCACCTGGCATGGTTCGATCTATGCAGCCGACGTCTTGATAGGAGAAGCACAGTGGATGCATTGCGCTGATGTAGATTATGAGCTCTGGAAGCTGGCTGGGCAAGGGCCGAAAGTCCATTGCCGCCGAAGCTTCCATTCCTTAGGCGCATTGTGTGCTCTGGCGATACAAAGCCTCCTTCGCAAAGCTGTTAGTTTGGTGCAGCTCACCATTGTGGTACTATACCTTGTACAGCGACGGCAAGACCGTAATATTTGGAGGTCGGTGGAGGTGAACCGCGGCAATCCGGCGTTAGGAGATAGCTCAATTTTGTATGCACAATGCTCGCCGTCGATTTTGATGGAAAGAAAGAGTAGAAAGCTTCAATTACATGGTTTTTGATCCGTTTACCTACTTGGAGAAATGTTCCTATTGGAGGCTGTGAATGTTTTGGAGGACATGCGAGGATCGTATCGGACCAATGGATCACTCGACAACCCAGCAGACAGGAATACCTACTTTATTCTGTTCTACAATCATGTATTAGAAAGCATCTAGCGTTATGACAGTACTATCAATCGCTATAGCCTTTTACATTATTCCCCGTGCAATGCCACGAACATATACGTCTCAGACACTCGAGGCAGAAGACAAGCAAATTCAATCCCCTTGATATCATTAGTCTTTGGGCGGTCGACACATAGATAGATACGATCCTCGAGTATATGATGTAACTTAGAGAGGCCCAAATTGAACATGTGCCAACAAACTGAACCTAGAGGCACCAGATAGAGATCTATGTTTTCTTCGACCCGGAATGAATAAAAGTGAGTGGCCAGATTGTCGAATGCTGAGGACCAGATCAAGTCCGCAGGCTACACTATCGTCGATCCGTCCTTTTCAACCGCTGTCATCGGAGACTTTGTCCAGAAGTTATCTGCGATTGGGTTGAGCGTTTCCGGGTATTCCCTGCCTCTATTGTCTCCGTATAACTTGAGTGCTCCACCGGTGTCTCTACAAAAGGAAGAAAGCGGTATGGGATTCCGCTATGGTTCGTTGACTCTTTCCGAATAATATGCGGTAATTCTGATTTTTCCAACCGACACATATCTTTTCACGTTTAGCGCTTAGAGCCGCGAGGCTGTGGGTTATTGCATTTCTTGATCACCGTAGCAGATCGTTTAAGTTTTTTCGAAGGATTCCAGCGTACGACTCATACGAGGGTAGCGCGGGGGAGGGCGGAACGTAATTAGCCTCGTGACTCGCAAAACAAGCGCCATTACCATTTCGGGTTCTTCCACGGACGAGAAAAAGACTCAAGAAACTAACAAGCTGCGGGGGGGGGGCCAATCATCTTGACGCGCAGGCCCCAAGGAAGGGCCAGCAAGTTGGTAGTCCGTAGTCGGTACTTTACTCTAGCATTCCACTTCCGTGGGCTTGGTTACGTCTATTTGGGCATATTTGGGCGGTAATGGAGCCAATATCGGCATCAAGGTCGATTGTGTCTACATTATATCGTCGCCATACCTGCTCGAGAACTTAGATGGAGTTGTTGCGCATGTTCGGATCTCGTCGCAACGTAACGTGTCCAAGCAGATTAGTCGCAGGCCGAGAGTGATCGGCTTTGCAGTTGGCTCAGTCCGACGACCAACGGGAACACGCGGCGTCGCCTCTGGAGCATGACAAGGATCTCAGCCCAACCGTTTGCATCTGCAACATCCGCGTAGGTAGGCATGCTTCATGTACCGACCGTAGAACCAAGGCGGGCGACGGAAATGAAGGATTGCTTTCCATTTTCATCATAATGGCGTGAGCCATACTGTTCAGGTCAGCAGACACAGACGCCTAATTTCTGTGCCACGAATACACAGTACATCCGTAATGTTTTTAAGCTGTAATAATAATAACAATAACAACAATAATAATAATAATAATAATAATAGAAATGTTGTTGGTGAAGTTGCCAACTTTCTGTAACGCAGCAAGGAATGCGGTCCCGGTCTGGGATTCTCACTAATCGACTCTGGAGCCGAGGAAGCCAAATGAGTGTTGTTGACGCAAGAGACTCGAAACATACGGTAGACGAAAGGGCCGTCTAAGAAAGATGGACCATACGGTCACAGGTAAGGTAAGGTAGGTAACGACCGTAGCGTAAGGTAAGGTAAGGTATCTATGCGATCGCGGGTACCCCATGCGCGCAATGACATCACCTCGTAAATGCAGCTCACAATCGACTTTACCGTATCCTGCGGTAGTGCTTAGCCCGCTATAAGCAGCTCTACCTTACTACTTCGTACTGTGTACTGTATACTGTGTACTTTAGCTGTTGTCATACTCATAGATCGCCGGGGCTTGAGTCCAAGAAGCTGAAGAAGGGGACCCAACCCGTGATGGTCCTCGGCGTAATTGGCCCAGTGGCCATTTATCTTGCATGATGATAGTAGTTCGTTGGTTGGGAGAGTTGGCATCGAATATGGATATCTTCAGCATTCAGCGCTAAAATAGCTTGTCATTGGTTGTGCCATATTATGCTTTGTGTCACAGTGCTTCAGTTGGATTATGGAAGGATTTCGTCGAGAATTCCTACTAGTTGTAGCTGTAACTGCGCACCCACCAACCGAAATGCGAGAGTTGAGAGTTGTGCTTTAGCTTCACCACTTCGTCTGCAGCTGTTTCCCTAGTTGTGTCAAGCTAAGGTAGTTAGCAAGGTAGGTACGGAAGTACAGTAGTTGGGTACTCCCTAAGGTAAGGTAGCTCTCACGCTCTCGCCCATCGTCCCAAGCCAGGGCAATATGTACCTACATACTAATGCTTTGGTCGCGCTATCTTAAATTTGCCGCCCATTATATTATGCTCTCCAGGTCGGAGCAAGCAATCTTCACGCAATCAATAACAGTTAAGAGTAATTCGTCAGCGACTGACGAGTTGCCGCCTCAACCAACGCGCAAAGCCTCCCTTGTGCGACACACCTGGATAACCCCCAATCCCTGTCGCCCAAACCTGCTGGAGGAGGGGGGGGGGGCTGGGACAGTGGGAAGGATCCGTGGACCGTGCTTGCATCATTGCATGCCTGAAGATACTAAGCGCCTTTTCCACCAGCCAATGACCACCCCAGTCGTGTTCCTCGTATTTTGACTCGTCCCACATAAAATACCAATCCGCGTGGGCCGAGCAAAAAGGGACCGGAAATCGAAAAAAAGACACGGCGTGTAGAGAGCAATTTTGCTCAGCCGCCCTCCGCCTTTTGCGCCGCCCCGACTCAACTCTTGTCCGTCTTTATCTTCCCCCTCCACTCTGCCATCCATCATCCTTCTCGCCGTCGCACTGTGTCTTGACCAAGATTGCGCCGCTCCTGTAGGTTTCGAGCTGTATCATTGTGGAACAATAACACCCCCCGTTGGGATCGAGAGGCGCGCAGTATTAAATATAACCGAGACGACAGACGAATCATTCACACGCTTGTTTTCCCCAAACTCATCCCGTCTCCAACACTCCTTGGCCCCACTTTACAAGAATACTTTCCTCTCGCCATCCAGTATCCTTCGCCAACTAAGAACAGTTTTTCCCTTTCTATTCAGTCTCTACTTCAAAGTTTTATCGACACAAAATATCCTTCAAGATCAGAGTGACTAGACGCCGGCCGGCGGCTCTTAAAATCGCCTTTCAGTAAAGGCCATAATCGCAAAAAAAGAACCATTTGTTCTAGCGCCTCTCGCGCGATTATCCATCGTGAAGAACTTCTTCTAACCTGTCAAAGTCTACTCGCATGGCAGCAGTTGTCTCGAATCATAGGTCCGAGGGCCCAGGAGGAGGGGCCGAGACCGAGCAATTTGCCGAGTCTGGTCCATCCTTTACCGCCGTGAATGGTGCGTCGACAACACCACCGGCAAAGCCCAAGCCTGCTCCTGACCCTCCAAAGGAGGCTGGCGACGAACCTAGCGCACGACCGGCGCGCCCAAGCAGCCAGCAAGAACGTCGGAAATCTCCAAGCCCTTCACGCCAGCTTCTCGCAAGCGGTCGCCCGGAGCGTGAGCCCTCTCCAACCTCTAACCAGATGGTGGATCGTCGGGGCCAAACCCCTCACCGTCAAGAGAATCCCGAAGAACCAAAGACCCATTACGGTAGTCACCCCGTGACTCCAGGTAGCCAGCAGTCAAACACTGCAAACGGCAATAAGAAGCGAAAAAGATCTTTCCCAGAGGTGTACGAGAACCCGAACAATTCTGCGTACCATACCCATGAGATGCCACCAAGCTCGGAAAGACAGAGAATGTACAGTACCGACAACGGTCGACAGCCGGAGATGATCAGTCCAGTCGAATCTTACCCTCGACCGGAAGGGTATGGTCGACCTGATATGGGTGGCCCTTCCGATCCATATGCTCGCCCAGAACATGTTGGCCATACGGATCCCTACGCCAGACCGGAACATATTCACCCGTCCGATACGTATCCGCGACCTGAGCGTGTACATCAACCCGAATTGTACCCACGTCCAGACAGACACCAGCTGGTAAGGAACGAATACGACCCTCGTGGTGACCCTACTCTAGCGCCTCAGCGTGATCAGCCCTACTACTCGGAAGCACGCATGGCTCAAGCTTTGCAAAACTATGACTCCATGCCCACACGGGAGAACTATGTCAGCCCAGAGGAGGAAGACGAGCATGGCCAGCAGTATGTAGATTACGGTACAAACCGAAGCTCTCAGTCTGCAATGGAACTTGATCGGAAGCGCAGGAAGCGAGTTTTCAGTAATCGGACCAAGACAGGATGCATGACCTGCAGGAGACGAAAGAAGAAATGCGATGAGCAACACCCTGAATGTGAGTGCCCAGTTCTCAATGCTCTTATTCTATCCGTCTGTTACCGCAAACACTTCCCAACGCCATCACTTGCCTCTATTGGGCCGCTACTTTGGAGACTTGTATATCATTTGTGCCATTATCTCGAGCTCTATGGTTCTACTCCCTACCTGTCTGATTCGACATTCAAAATATCTGCCTGATGGCAATTTCACCCACTATGAAAATGTCGCTTGGCCATTTATAGCTGGACTGACCGTTTCTAGGTAACAACTGCCTTCGAGGCGGATTTGTCTGCGAAGGCTATACCATGCGAAATACGTGGCAAAAGCCCTCCAATACCAAAGCTCCCATTCCGCTTCAGTCTAAGAACGGATACCCTCCACCAATGAACCGAGGACTGTATCAAGCCCAGTACGCTCAAGAGACCAGCCCAGAGTATCCGGGCCCACCTCCTAATCGTAACCATCACATGGGGCCTGATGGGGATAGAGGAAAGCCGATCGTAGTTGATGAGGAACGCGAGTCGATGTATGCGCAACCGAGCCCCCCCAATGGCCACCCGAAGCCCGCATGGACAAAAGCGGCAAGGCCATACCCCAGCAACCCTCCACACATTTCAAAGTATCAGCCCGAAACCGATCATCGTCCCAGCTCCATGCATGAGATGGCCTACGACCAAGTTGCCGATCCAAATTCGATGCATCCACCTCCGCCGGTGCATCGTACAAATTCGTCCCAGTCCCAATATTCGGCCCAGTCATCTCACCCATCGAATGCGAACCACAGTAACCCCCAGGTCGTCGCCCAAACCGCTCTTTCGCATCCGGCGTCTCTCCGCCCCTCCCCACACCGCCGCCAAGAACTCACCGAGCGCGAAAAGATGCTGAAGGGGAACTACTACCTTCCCTTCAGCCCCGCTCTCACCGAAGACCGTGAGCAATGCATGGCTGCCATCTGGCGCTTCAACAACGCCACCAACCCGTCCCATGGCGCCAGCCCACAAGAGCGGGCCCGTCTCTTCAAAGCAATCATGAGCATGCGTCCAATACCCGAACCAGCACCTCCTAGCAGCGGCGAATCTCCTGCCCCGCCCATGCCTCTTCCTTTTGGCAGTGTGGGCGAGCGTGTCGTAGTCGAGGCGCCTTTCCATTGCGACTATGGCTACAACATTACCATCGGCGATGACGTTCTCATTGGCGCCGACTGCCGCATCTCAGATACTTGTGCCGTCACCATCGGAGCAAGATGCATCTTTAGTCCCAACGTGAAACTTGTGTGTGCGACTTACCCGATTGACCCCAGACGAAGAATGGGCAGTGGCGGCCAGGCGCTGGGGAGGAACATCGTTATTGAGGAGGACTGCTGGATTGGGAGTAACGTGACCATCTTGGCTGGGGTGAGGGTGGGCAAGAGTAGTACCGTTGGGGCGGGGAGTTTGTTGCATCAGGTGAATTTTATTTGACTGTTTTAATTGGAAGAACAAAGGACTGATCAATTTAAAGGATGTCCCTCGTTTCACGGTCGTGGCTGGGAACCCGGCGAAGGTTAGCCGTGGCATCTACGATGGTAACGCCGATGGCCAGTAGTCAGGTTCTGCGACAACTCCGGAACAGGACTTGACGCAAGACCTCTGCACACCAGGATGTAAAACAACAGATTGTTACCGGCGGCCCTGTCATTCCGCTCTTTATCCTTACCAAGGCATCCCACTCGCTCTCTAGGCGTCAAAGCTCCTGGAACTGGCCCATGTTCTTTTCTTCTCCATAGGGTACATGTTTCCACTCGTTATATGTTGGTATTCTATCCGTGGGGGCTGGCGCTTGTATTTCATGTCGTATAATTGGTCTCCTGTAATTGGTCTACCACCTTGCCTAGTTTTTTTTAAAAACGTGCATGCTTTCCAGACCCGTACCATACATTATCGTAGCATGCGTATGTACCTTACCTTGGTTAGTTTGGGTTCAGCGCCCGCGACCCAGTTGCACCCGAAAAAAGAAAAAAGCTTTATTCAATCCTCCATTCACACCCCCTTTTTCCTTTTCCACCAATTTTTTTCCTTCGGTCGAACATATCCCTTTCTTTACTTTCTCATCTGCGGGGAAGCATTTTCGAATCTTTTCTTACAAATTTTCTCCCTTTTCATTGATTTTATTTATTTTCTTTTCTTTTGTTCTTGGTTTCTGTTTCTGTTTCTGTTTCTGTTTCTGTTTCTGTTTCTGTTTTCTTTTTTAATTCACTTGAAAATATTTCATTGACGTGCGTCCTCTTCTCTTCTTTTCTCTTCTCTTCTCTTCTCTTACATTCCTTGCAACATCATCATCATCATCATCATCATCACCATCACTTACTTTCTCCATTCCTATTTTTTCCTTCATTTCCTCCTCCGTCGTCTTTTCTTCTGATTCTTTGAACATCAATTTAAATTCTTCTTTTGAAGTTTCAGTTCAGCATGTTTTTATACACTGGTTTCTTTTTGGTTGGGAAAATGTAAAGAGGGTTGGGTTGGGTTGGGTTGGTTGATGAGAAGGGGGGGTTGTTGAGATGTTGGAATGGTGGATGGGATGTTGGTGGTGGGGAGGGGGAGGGGGAGGGGAAAGTAGGCGAGGGGGAGAGGAAAGGAAGGGAAGGGAAGGGAAAGGGGGAAACGAAGGGAAAATTGAGTGATTGTTGATGAGCGAGAAATTTGATGCTGCCGAGACAAACGACGGAAAGAAGTCGAACAGCAAGCGCTACAGCAGATAAAGGAAGAACAAATTATTTTTTTCAATTTTTGAAATAACCCCATCTATCAATCTCGAAACAAACGTCACGATTCTTCTTATCGCATTCCATCAACCATCCATCCCCCCTTCTCCTTCCCTTTTTCTTCTCCCCCTCCTCCTCTCATCCTCTCATCCTTCTCCCCTCCCCCCCTCCTCTTTCTCCCCCCACTTCCATCCCCCCACCATTATCAAGCCCCTCTCCCGCAATCTCGCTCACCCTCGATGATCAGAAGGGAAAGGATTCGAATGTAAAGCTATGGGTGTCATATCGCTGGTTCTTGAAATTAGGCGTTCCGAGGATGGGAGTGGGTGCGGGAAGCCCCGGGGGTTGGGTTTACGACGAGTAGTGGAGAGGGGAAGATGCGAGGGGGGTTGGTTGAGGGCGGAGGGCTAAAATGGGAATGCTCGATAAGGGGGAGGGTGTTGTTGGCATATACAACAAAAGCGCGGTTTTTGCACAACTACCGTCGTATGCATGTTGTGGGGGGGGGGGGGGGGGCCGAACTAAAAATCCCCTCTTCTAAACAAAAAAATGAACAAAAAGCAAGAATCGAGCCTGCAAAGTCCATATCAGATGATTGCTGGTCGTGGCTGGCTATGGTTTTTTTTTTAAAAAAAAAGAAGGGTAATGGTAGGCTGGCATTCTTTGATCCACTCCCTTTTTTCTTTACGTGGACATCTCTGTTGAAATAGATCCGTAAAGCTGGGTCGAGGCGTTAAGTTGTGGCTTTTTAAACTCGCTGTTGGCCTTGACTTCTTTGTTTTGTGAGTGCGGTTGCTGTGTCGTAGTCGCTGTGGGCTGGTGTGGGGGACTGGCGGGGGGAGGAGAGATGGGGAGGAAGAGGGGGGTGGGAAGGAAGGAAGGGGTGGAAGAGAGGGCCCTGGATGTTGTTGAGATGTTGTTATGAGTTTCTTGGTGTAGGGGGGAAGAAGAAGGAGAGGAGTTTGCTGAGTTTCATGTGTAGGTAGAAAAGCGATGGAAGGATTGTTAATTAATGTTAATTAATGTTAAGTTGCTCATTTAGTTTTATACCCAGAGGAAATTATCTCGGGGATGTATGTGTTACATAGCAACGACTGAGATGGCGGAGAGATAGTGTATAATCCAGCTCCGTTCTATTTGAGGCTGGTTCTGGAATTGTGTAGGGGCCTGTACGACGTTATTTTGGAGTTGACTCGGTTTGGATAATTGGATATATCCCTTTTCCCTCCATTTACAGTTCAAGCGTTTTAGAGGTTACGTTCATAGCTTATTGTGCGCTCAATGTTTTATAGGATGTGATACGGCTGAATGTTATGTACTTATATTCGTATTAGCCCCTAAGCTTCGTTCTGTTCCTGAGGAAGAGTGCGTAAAGTCGAAAGGGGAGGTGTAAAGTAGGAAAGAGGTGTACGAAAAAGTTACACCTATTTAATAGAAATTAGGAACTCCGGTTAAACCAGCAAACTAGTAGTGAGAACGAGTCCTGGGCTCGGAGTTTGGACATAGGGTAGGTGATAGTAGAAGGAAGGCATTTGGTCCTGTAGGCTAATGGAGTAAGGAATAAAGGTGGTCTTGCAGTGAAACTTTTCTAGTGAGCCCAAAATGTTAAAAGTGTTGTTTATATTCCAAAATAACCACTTACCTTTGTGCTGACAAAAGACAGATTAGCTCAGTCGGAAAACCACCACCCCTAGTGTGTTAGGCCAAGGGTTGCTGTTCGATTTCTCGCGAAAGCTCTTATCAAGCCGATCCTAAGATATCGTCCCCTTTAAAGCGTCGCGAATGCTTGATCAAGCCGACCGAAAGATCACGTCCTCAGTTCACTATCGCGAATGCCAGGATCAGGCCGACCGGAAGATCCCAAACTTTTTTTTGGGCTATGATCGAGTCGACAAGAGATGTACACCCACCGGAGTGGAACTCTTCTGTTATTTTTCATGTTGGTTTTGGTTTTTGAACGGACCCTTGGCGAGCTAGCTCACCATAACAACTTCGTCACACTCAAAACAGCAGTTGTTCCTTCGAACACCAATCAAATCTTTTGGCCTTTCATGTGTCTGGCTTAAAGACGCCAGCACTCTTGATGTTTTATGCTTTCATCTTTGGCGAGTCCTCTGTTTGGCGTCGTCGTTACTCATATAGTACCACATATATGGCGGCTATGAGCTTCCCCAGTGCTATCTCACAGGGCTGTTATGATAGGAGTCTCGCAGTCAAAATAGGACGTCTCTATGTTTCAAGATTTTATCCAGGCCGAGCATCCAATCTCCTTAGGCTCTCTTTTACACCCCATCCATCTTTCAAGAGCCCCCTGACGTCTTCTAATCCTAGTCCCTTCGTCTCAGGATAGATCTTCCACGCGCAGCCCCAACCCACCATGCAGATGGCTGCATAGATGACAAACGTCCACACTGGAGTCAAAAACTCCATCATTGGAAGAAATGTAAGTCCAACCAGGAAGTTGCTGCCCCAGTTCGTCGCAGTGGAAAGTCCAGATCCCAAGGAGCGAACTGATAACGGAAAGAGCTCGCTTTGTTGCCATGCTATATTTCCAAGACCTATCGCGTATCCGCAGACATAGATGATCATGGCCACAAGAACGACGATGGCCCATGAGCTTTGAACAGCAACGGTTCGCGATATCTCCACTCCGCCTTCGCTGACAGGATTGTCGAGGAAACTATAAGCAAGGGAGCACAAAAGAAGGCCAGCTATCATGACTGGCACCGAACAAAGAAGGATACGACGCCTCCCGACTCGATCAATGATAACCAAGGCGACTAGAGTACAGATGAAATTGGTAAGAGCGATAGACAAAGACGTCAATGTTGGAGAGGAAAATCCCAATAGGGAAAAGATCGTTGCCGAGAAGTACATCAAAGAGTTCTAGATAGAATTAGAAAGAGGTTATTCTTGGAGAGATGGTCATACAAAGCCGCAAAGTTGCTGCAGGCCTTGCAAGAGGCAGGCAATCGTCAAAGCCCTCCTATTTCCTCCAATGCTGAAAAGCTCTTCCATTCCCCGCTGCAAGCGAGTGAACCACGGCCAAGCAGTCTCTTCCGGAGCAGAAGGATACATGGTCTGGCTTGCCGCATCTTCCTCGATCATCTCGGTCTCAATACCGCTGAGTACCTCTTCAACGATTGCTTCCGCCCCTGGAGCATACGCCTTCTTCAACACGGCCCTAGCTTCTTGGGTACGACCAGCTGACATGAGCCATCTCGGAGTTTCAGGTAAGAACATCATCAACATGAACTGAAAGATTGCAGGTAAAGCACCCAAACCGACCATCCATCTCCATCCGTGCTCATGGCTAGATAGGACCCAGCCAATCACATAAGCGACGACTTGACCGGCAGTGATGAAAAGAATACTCAATGTGACCAGCATTCCCCGAAAAGCCGATGGCGAAAGCTCAGATATGTATCTGCATTATGATATCAGTGGAAGCTTTTCGCTTTAGTCTAAGCTGCTGCCTTTGACTTACAGTGGGACGACTAGACTTGCGCCTCCAACTGCAAGTCCAACAATACTGCGTCCTACAATCATACCCCTTACATTCGCAGTGAGGGCTTGCCACAACGCTCCAATGATGAACAGAACATCAGCGACCAGAATTACCCTCTTACGGCCAAGCTTGTCAGCTAATACCCCGGCAACGGGGCTAGCAACCAGGGCAAAGAGACTTGTACAAGAAGTGATGAGGCTCTTGTCAAGCGTAGTCAGCTCCTGAGAAAGATCAAAACCAATAGACACAAGAGTCGAGGAGATGACACCAGTACTACGAGAGATCAGCGATAATCCAGAGAATATAAAGAAGTCATTACGGACTCGTAACCGAACAGCAGGCCAGATATGCCCGCAGTAGCGGTGAGTGCCCATATGAACGCACTTGGAGCAGTCAGTTGGTTTTCTCGAGGGCGAGACACGGCATCATTGTCGCTAGCGTCATGCTGTGGGTACGAGTAATCTATTGGATTTTGCCCTTGTATTAACGGGGCATTCGCGGCGTCGTCTTGATCAACCATCTCGAAGAACTCGAAAGCTGATTCCGTCGTGGCTGTGAGAAGGCATTCATGCTCATCGCAAGAATGAATTACATGGTGAATATATCAATGGTCACCAGGTCTGGACCACAGGTCGTTGACCAGCATGACTAATGGGAGCGGACTGTCTTACTACGCTTACCCGAAAAGTTGTAGCCTCAATTGAAGCCCTAAATGCAATTCCTCAACCTCAGAAACCTCGGAATAAAAAACTTTAATTGCGATATCGCACTGTAGAAAGCCTCTCACATATAGAACACTCTTGAACCCTTTGAATAGAAAATTCCCAAGTCACTGGTACCACATTCTCAACCGTCAACTTGAGAACAGACTGGGTAGAAAAGTTTTCACTGGAATAAATATGATGAGAACATTGAAGGCTCAAGTGGACGTTCCTCCAATTGGAAAACCCTTTGATGCTTTTTTCTTTTGGAATCCTCAAACAGATTGTGGTCGGTCGTTGAAGATGTTGTGGAGTGATCTAAGTCATTTACACATATAGCCCTATAATGTACCAAGATTACCAAACGTTGCCCACAACTTCATCTTTATACATTGAGGCCATAAGACAAATACATATCATCTGACGCCTCTACGGCTTGTAACCAGCGTCCGCCAGACTTGTCTTGAGCGCCTCCAGCGCCTTCTCAATATCCCCTCTTTTCTGGTCCGTCACACTCACACCCATATGTCCAAATCTGATATACTTAGCAGCGATCTCCTTGTGAAGGCCACCAGCAAAGATGACGCCTTTCTTCATCAGATTTGGCAGAATCTCTGTAGCTTTGACGCCTTCGGGTAGATACATGGCTGTCATGCCGTTGGCTTGGTTTTCCGGCTTTGATGCCAATTGCTTGAGGCCCAGTGATTCGACGGTTTTTTTGATGCGGCGGGACGTTTCGTGGTGGACGGCGAATCGTTCGGACAGCGGCCGTGAGAGTATCTGGGTTAGGGTAGTGTGGAGAGCGTGCACTATTTGAACAGGAGGAGTCGCGAAATAGGATGCCTTCTTGGCTTCGTAGTTCTGCATTACTGGACTAAGTGTCAGTCAGGGAACTACGGCAAAAATGGAGAGTAGACATACCTGGCAGCCAGTTCTTCATTGAAGCGTAGTATGACGCTGGCGGCGGTTTTCTGCTTTTCAACCTTTCAATCGCCCGTCCTGAGCACATCATTATGCAGAGACCAGGAGGACAGCCGATCGCCTTTTGGCTAGCCGTCAAGACAACGTCTATGCCCCACGCATCGAATTGAATTTCTTCGGAGCCAACACTGCATACACCGTCGACAACGACTAATGTTTCCGGGCTGACTCGGTGTACTAATTCTGAGACGGCTTTGATCTCGCTCAAAACACCCGTCGAGGTATCCACATGCGTGATGGTGATTAGCTTGTATTTATTCTCTTTCAATGCCTTCTCTATCTCTGGAAGTTGGGGTCGGTCTCCAATGGGGGCTTTCAACTGAGTAGCCTTGACACCGTATGTTTCGAAACAATCGCTAAATGAGTCTGCGAAGTAGCCTGTGTGTAGCACTAGGACTTCCTCGCCCCGCTCTGCCAGATTGGCTGCTACTATATCCCAACCAAGTGTACCACTGCCGGCAACGACGAAGGGCTGTGATGCGGGATCTGATGTTTGGAAGAGCTTCCTAAGCATGGAGAGACATTCCCCGAAGGTAGCGACGAAGGGGGCGCCGACATGACTCTGGCTGGGAGTGAATTAGTTGTGGGTGTACCCTAGGGTATTGTGGAAGGTTCCGTACCTATAATGGCTCATCGACTGAAGGACATCGTCGTCAAACTCAATGGGCCCTGGAATTAGAAGCGCGGGGTGTTCTGGCTGGTTTGACATCTTGCTCTTCTTGGCCTCTTTTATGTCCTTGGGAGACGTTCTTGTTAGTGGATTATATGGGATGTCGTCTTGTTCGGTGGACTGTCTCTCGGTGGAGAAGGGAGTATTGATCTCGAGGACTGGTCTTTTTTCCAGATGTCTCGAGATGAGACTCAATCGGGAGCGTGGGGTAGCCAGGGTAAAGGATCGGAGGGTCCTCGGCAAAAGAGCGCCAGAATGACGGGTTAGAGGGGTTCAGCAAACAAGTTTTGATTGGAGAAGGTTTCTATCTTTGGTAAGGGAGAAATGAAGGGGACACGATATAGACTTGTAGGAGACCGTTTTGTAACTTTGTTGACTCCGTTGACCGAACGAGATCGTATGCTTGAAGGAAGCCGAAATTGTCGAATACTCCACTGAAATATCGACAGGGGTCTTGTCGATGTGAGCTTTCTGAAAGCGCAGGCAGCTCCAGACTCCCCAAAATTTGAGACATTCAAATCAAGTGCCCAACCTACGTGCGCTCCCAACGACAACTAGGTCTTCTTGACGTATTACTGCATTCAGCCTCCGCTCGAATTAAGACCAACACTATTGTACCGCAGCAAGGTCAGCGGGGACGCAAGAAGTAGGAGGAAAAGGGCGAAGCCCAATGAGTACGACCACAAGTCGTAATGGCATCCAGGCTTGTTCTCGTCCTCGGTGACCTCTTCATCCCCGATCGCGCACCCGTATGAGCATATCCATCCCAAAGTACGCTCCGCTGGCATCGAGAGACTGATCTTTGTGGAAGGATATACCAGCCAAAGTAGAGACTCTACCCGCGCACATATTGAGGCGCATGCTAAACACCGCGCCTGCAGTTCAAAAAGCTCCTCGCCCCAGGCAAAATCGGCCAAATCCTGTGCCTAGGCAACCTGACCGACAAAGAAACCTACGACTTCCTCCGCCAAATCGCACCTGACCTGCAAATCGTCAAAGGCGACTTTGATGTTGAAGCGCCAAACCTCGCGCTCTCGAAAGTTGTCATGCATGGCTCGCTACGCATTGGGTTCACGCATGGACATACGATCATACCGCCGGGAGATGCCGACAGCCTGTTGATTGCAGCGCGGCATATGGATGTGGACGTGCTGTTGTGGGGAGGGACGCACAAGTTCGAGGCGTATGAGCTTGAGGGGAAGTTCTTCGTGAATCCTGGGAGTGCTACGGGGGCCTTGGGGACGGGATGGTGGGCGGAGGGAGAGGAACCTACGCCGAGTTTCTGTTTGATGGATGTAAGTGCTGTTAAGCTTCTCTTGCTTGAGGCACTATTGATTGTAACGTATAGGTGCAAGGGGATGTGTTGGTACTATATGTATACCAATTGAAGACTGACGCAAACGGCGTAGAGAACGTTGGCGTTGAAAAGGTCAATTTTCGTAAAAATAGCGGGTTAGCTGCCTAACAGTAAATCATTACGCAGCATCGGGAGCATCTCTTGTTGTTCACTGCCTGTATCCCATTGCCATGTTCCATCTGCGTCCGAAGTGGGCTGGGATGCCTTCATAAGACTCTGTCAACAAGGCCCATTCGGTATCTGGTTAACCGAGTCTCCCGCATAAGCCACGTCAGTCCGCCTATCACAGTGCGGTTTTGTTGACTTTCTAGAACTTTGAAGCTCGATTACCCAACCCTATGCTACTTCCCCTGCAGGCACCTTCTAGCTCCAGATCTAGCTCCGCCATCCCCGTGTCCGAAGATCCAGCCCAAGGATGGACAACGTAGAGTAAAGCCTTGCATTCAAACTCGACAGTGTCCTGAAGGTTTCCGCTAATTTCAGATATGCGTCTCTGGACCAATAGAGATAGGCGACTGTGCTGGAATCGCTGTGTTGGACTGGGGCAATTCAATAGGGGTTGGTTTTGTGTGCTTCCTAGTGAGACGACAAGGAGATACGCTACCTAGTAGCACATAAGAATGAACGAAGCTGGATGTTGTATTGAATTCAAAGAAGGATGAACATGTTCACGAAACGGTGGAACAGTTTGTCCGCCTCTAGAAATAATTTCGTTACTATTGTATTTGATATGTACAGAGCCGCTGGGTTCATGCATATGAAAGGTTGCTTTCGAAAATAGACGGAAATATGTTCACTGAAGTTTCCCAAACTTTCCGACTGTTCAGAGGCTGCAGATACCGCTGCCTGTCAACCGAGCTGCTGGGTAGAATACCTTTCACGAGTCAGCACCAATCCTTTTTCCAAACCCTGAAAGTGCTCAAGCCTTACCTTTGGCAGTCCTTGACCCATTGGTACCGCAAGATTGCCGCTATTGTCCACTGTCACCGCTGTGCATGTGAGAATCTCCATGACAAGTTCTCCGGATGTATGTCCTGTGTTGCCTAAGGTCAGTGTATAGCTGTTCCCATTGGCCCCCTTGTTGGTAAAGACGGAGATAATTTGGTTCCCATCGAAGCCTTTTCGCGTCGCTATGGTATTACTGTCAGAGTAAAGTATCCAGGCCTTGTAAGTTACATAACCACTAGATAAATACACAGCCTGATTACGGATTTGATTGATAGCGGCGATGAATCGGTACAAAGGACTTGTTGTGGAGTAGCCAGAAAACCATAGTGCTTCGCGGTTGGATGGATCACCATTACCGGAGAAATGCTGTTCTTGGCCCTGGTAGACGATAGGGACCCCATCTGAGAGTATGGTGAAGGCGATTGCGTTCTTGACCAGTGCAAGGTCACCTGTCAATGATGGGAAGCGAGGATTGTCGTGGTTTTCGAGGAAAGTGCCAAGGAGTGTGGAATCCTTGCATTGCTGACTTAATGATTGCACCTCGTTTACTAAATCGCTCATACTGCCAGATGTTGACTGGAAAGCTCGTGTAAGAGGGTAGTACCTAATAGGGATTCTGATATTAGTTTTTCCTTCTTAGTAAAGAAGTAGAAGTCCTTACAGCGGGTAGTTCAGCACACCATCGATAAAGTTCTGGTATGGGCACGTATAAACTGGATCTCCATGAAATACTTCTCCAACGCAGAAAACTCCGGCGGCTGCGTTGAACCCAGGCCAGAAGCTCTTTTGAACATGTTTCACGGTATCGATGCGAAGACCATCAACTAGAAAATTTAGAAAATTATAGTATCGGTGGAGAAGGGCCCGTACTTGAATATGCTGAAACCAAGTTCTTGATCCATGAAATGTAGGTATCAATCACTGCCGGCTGGGTTGTATCGACATCTGGAAGAGTGACAGTCTCATCTCCTAGCCAACACTTAAGAACGTTAGTTAAGAGGATGCCTAACTAGTACAATAGATTTGATCGTACATCTTCGACTCCTGTCTGATTTGAGGAGTAGTCGTAAGCCGTAATTGTGCAATACGAGTGGAACGATGATTTGCTATTGAAAGGTGACAGCTGGGAGTAGTCAATGCTGGTGTCGCTTCCAGCCCAGCCGAGATGATTGACAACGATGTCGACCATAAGATACTTCGAGAGGGTAAGCGATGAACACAAAGAGAGCCCTTCAGGCTTACCATCCCGCGAGCATGTATGGCGCTTGCGAGAGCCCGGAGGTCACTGTCACTACCAAAGTTCGAGTTAAGCCCGTAAAGATTCTGTTGCCAATCTGCACTCTGGATTGAGCTTGACGCATAATGAAAACTGGGTCGGGTTCTGCTGCTCACAACCATGATAAGCCATCCCATTGCCGGTATGTTGTGGCAAATTCTGCGTGATAGGGGATATCCATATCTATGGAAATGGGACTATGAGCATACAGGTGCCGGAAAGGGGGCTTTAGCAACCGAACCGCAGTGAAGCCCATGTTCTGGATATAATCAAGCTTTCCAATCAGACCCTGCCACGAGCCCCCGCAGTAGACTCGAGCATTGGTATCACAGCCTGCAGAAGTAGATTGATCTGTACGTGCAAAACGGTCCGTGAAGACCTGGTATATGGAGCGAGAGCGCCATTGAGCAGGCGTGGCACCAAAGCAAGCTACAGCAAAAGCAATCTGGAAAAGGATATGGAACTGCATCGTACCGATACCGATAAGACAGAAGAGTAAAACAAAGATGTAAGACAGTAACACTTAGGCAATAATACCAACGGCATATATACATATAATGAAGATTCACTATAAGGTAGGAGTTGCCCGTCTCAATGCACCAAGGTCACATAGTAGGTCAGCAAGGACGTTCCATCCGCTCAGCACACCATTGGTTCATCAAAGTGGGAATCACTCCAATCAATATATTGGTCGAAGACAATTATTGTGAATTGATTGGAGCGAAAAGAGCACGGTAACATCCTTCCCAGTTCCCTCAGAAGGATCATGGGTCCTTTGAAATGATAGAAGATGGACGGGAATTACAAACCAGCCGCAAAATAATACTTTCAACCCTTCTTAATAGAGTTAGTAATCGCTCATTTACGTGAACACCGTATTTCCGTAAGCTCCTTTTGGGATGGTCAACCAGTACCCCGAATCAATCCTTGTGTTGAGAAATGCTGTGTATGACAATTCAACAGTACCCAACAGGATTCATGATGTCAGCATACATAGTACTCCGGCCTTGACAATCTGAAACAAGTGCTCGCTGCGGCAATATCTGCCTCGTCAGCCCTCAATTGGTCCTCATGGGAAGCAACGCATCCATCCACCCAAGTATACAAAACGATGGAAGTAAGCGCAGAATAATGCCGAGGTTATGTGTAGCGGTCTACCTGGAAGACACCATGGGTTCGTTTGGATCCGGGACTTTGGACTCTGGTAATTGTAAACCAATGGTGGCTTGCTGCAAGGCAACGGCAGCCGAAGGACCCGCCTTATAACGGATGGGAGAAAGGCGGAGGCGGTCAATAGAAGAGAAAATGAGGATTCGATGTACGAGGTCGTCTGATGATTCCGACCCTTGCCAACGATGGCTTCGTCCACGCACCATCTCGTCCGCACGGTCTCAGCTGGCCTTTTAGCAACGCGACAGAGAGATTGGAATAAACACCTATGCATTAGTAGGCCCTTATCATGCAATGGAAATGCACAGCACTGGCGGGGGTTGCATAAGCTCCAGCTGATACCCGGTCAGGTCTGGTGGTTTAGATCAATGCGAGGCAGCGAGGTGGTCAGATGCTACGCTACCTTGAGGTAGTCAAGAAGCCATAAGGTGTGTAGGTGGTGGTATGAAGGTGCCTTGAAGTAAGCAACACGCTTAGTAAGGTGCCTGTCGTTGAGGTGATTCCACTTGCCTCAGTACCTCAGACGTGCGTGCAAGATTCCACTCTGTTGTTGTGCCTCACGTGCTCACATGTGGTCATTTAGCCGCCATCAATCCTAGTGCAGATCCCCCGCAAATCTTGCTTCCCCCAGATTGACATCCACCTAGGGTAGACTACAGCTACCTTCCTTTACTCACCTACCTATCCTGTATACTTGATAGGGATATGGACGGTCCTCGACCTCCTTCAGGCCATTACCCCGAGAGGTACTACCTCTCCACGAGCGCACTTGTAAGCAATTGTAACATTACGAGAGATTTATTGATCAGTTGCCTAGGCATTTCTAGAGCCCTATGAAGTGATGATGAACCCAATTATCTCCTGTCCCGTCCTTTTCGAAGCTATTCCCATTTTTCTCGTAGTGGCCGTTCCTCTTGTTGAGCTTCGCCTCTCCCTGTGTGTGATATGTTTCTATAAGATCGCTTGAAGTGTCCTTCTCCCTGCAACGCATTTCTCAGCCTACTGACATCACCTCCAAGATGCTTTACATATCTCTGCTTGCCGGACTTGCTGGTACTGCAACATTCTTGACGCAGTACTCTTTTGCTACTCCTTTAGAGTATCTCCGACATGAAGAGCGAGCCACGGGTTCACTCTCAAGCTTCATTGCTTCAGAGAGCCCAATTGCATTGCAGGGCGTACTGAACAATATCGGCTCTACTGGATCCAAAGTTCCTGGGGCTGCATCGGGATTGGTAGTTGCAAGCCCCTCGACGTCAAACCCGAATTGTAAGCCAAATTTCTTTCTGCGAGCGTGAGTACTTCTCGGGTCCATGATTTGGGCCCGCGAGAGCACATTTGCTCCATATAAATCTAGTGTCTAGGATTATCTAATATCGGTTATCGAATTTCTTGGTCTCACTTAAAATAATAGAACGTCGCTCATTATGACCTAGATTACTATACATGGACACGAGACTCCGCCTTAACATTCAAGATGTTGGTGGACACTTTCATAGCTGGGGACACCTCACTGCAACCGCAGATTAAGAATTACATCTCAGCTCAGGCGCACCTCCAAATGGTCTCAAATCCTTCTGGTGATCTATCCAACGGTGCTGGACTTGCTGAACCCAAATTCAACGTCGATGGAACCGCCTTCACCGGTCCTTGGGGCCGCCCACAGCGTGACGGGCCAGCTTTGAGAGCAACTGCTCTCATCGCCTATTCGAGGTGGCTGATTGCGAATGGTCAAACTTCTACTGTAACGTCCACTGTGTGGCCGATCATATCCAACGACCTGAATTACGTGGGTCAATACTGGAATCAGACCAGCTTTGATCTTTGGGAAGAAGTCAACGGTTCATCTTTCTTCACTACGGCTGTACAGTACCGTGCCTTGGTTGAGGGCAACACTTTCGCAGGGCAGATTGGCAAGTCTTGTCCAGGCTGTGTCTCCCAAGCTCCGCAGGTCCTATGCTTCCTGCAGAGCTACTGGAACGGGCAATATATCCTAGCTAATATCAATGAGAATAACGGACGTAATGCCAAGGATGCTAATTCTATACTCGGTTCAATCCATACCTTTGATCCTGCTGCCGGATGTGACGATTCGACCTTCCAGCCCTGTTCCGCTAAAGCTCTAGCAAACCACAAGGTCATTACGGATTCGTTCAGGTCAATCTACAGCATCAATTCGGGTATTCCTGAAGGTCAAGCTGTTGCTGTAGGAAGATATCCTGAAGATGTTTACATGGGAGGGAATCCATGGTAAGTCATCGTTGTGCCTGCGTCTCGTTTAAGTTTCTACGTTTCCAGAAAGAAAAGCCACACTTCGATTTGTACTGCTCATTAATCGCTTCTCCACTCTTCCAAGTAGACATGTCATTCAACATTGAAGTGAACAGTATTTCCTGTTCCTCCTTAGTCGCTCTGCTTATAGGTCATCATTTCTTCCGACGCTGCAGCTCTAGATACCGGTCACTCGCAGTTTACAAGCTTCCATCAGCTTCACTCCACTTGCTCACAGCCCAATCTCATCTCACGGCTCTGTCCGGCTAACCCACCCTACCAGGTACATCAACACAGCAGCCGCGGCAGAACAACTCTACGATGCCGTCTACCAATGGAAGAAGCTCGGCTCCCTCACAATCACAAGCACCTCCCTGCCCTTCTTCCGAGACTTCTCTTCCTCCATCCAACCCGGCACCTACCCCTCCACCTCCCCTCCCTTCACCACCCTTACCACTGCCATTCAAACCTACGCCGACGGCTACCTCTCCCTCATCTCAGAATACACCCCCCCTTCGGGCGCCCTCGCCGAGCAATTCTCCCGCTCCACGGGCTCCCCCCTCAGCGCCATCGACCTCACCTGGTCCTACGCCTCCTTCCTAACCGCCATTGCCCGCCGCGCCGGCATCCTCCCCGCCTCCTGGTCCTCCTCCCTAAGCAACACCCCCCCCGCCACCGCCTGCCAAGCCACCTCCGCCCAGGGTACCTACACCAACCCGACCCTCCCCGCCTGCACCGCCGCAACCACCTGCGCCGTCACCTTCAACGAGCGCGAAGCCACGGCCTTTGGGCAGAACGTGTACCTCGTCGGCAGCATCGCGGCGCTGGGGAACTGGAACCCGGCGAACGCGGTCGCGATGAGCGCGAGTGGGTATAGCAGTGCGGATCCCGTGTGGGCTGTGACGGTGGCCGGGCTGACGCCCGGGGTGGCGTTTGCGTATAAGTATGTGAAGCGGAATGCGGATGGGAGTGTGGAGTGGGAGAGTGATCCGAATAGGGGGTTTACCGTGCCGTGTGCGGGGACGGCGGTGGTGAGTGATACGTGGAGGTAGTGGAGGGGTGGGTGGGGGAGAATGTAGTGTATAGGGAAGGATGATCGTGTGATTCGGTTTATATGTATTCCGTAGTCGCCTCAGAACGGATCTCCCTCCCCTTGTACATTTTTTTTATCCCATCTGCATCAGGCTAGTTGTTTGATTTCAGAAGAGATTTTCCGAGTATCAGAGCACAATAACGGTCTCATCGTAGAAATCCTCGAGCGAGAAATCTTCTTGTCTAACAATCTAGTGTATATACGGCATCATGATTGAACCCTACCGCCAGAAAAGTAAGCCGCGATAAACCCTTGAAAGGCCCCGAGTCCATACAGAAACCCCAATACAAATACACCACCGCTATGCATGTAAATACCCATTACCCTAGCCCTAGTAGCGCACTCACATCAAACCCACCGCACCAATGCATACACCCACACCCACCATCCACACCACCCCCCACCCCAACCGACCCACAGCCCCACTCGCCGCCTCCTTCGCCACCGAGCTCCCCGTAATCCCAGCAACCGCACTCCCCGAGCTCGTCGCCGTCGCCGTACAACTACTCCCACAAGCGTACCCACTCGGACAACACCCGCCTCCGACATCCGCCCCACAGCTATACCACCCCGTCGCACAACTCCCCGCGCTCGCCGTAACCGCCACGACCGTAACGCCGCCACTGTCCAGCATGGTCGAGCTCTCGCTGCTCGGGCAGCTCGTCATGCCGCAGTCCCGGCCGACTCTGCAGCAGCCCCCGTGGTAGTAGGCGCTGCACTGGTAGAAGCCTGTGGGGCAGGTGAGTCCGGTGAGGGTGGAGGGAGGGGAGGTCGTGGTGAGGGTGGTAGGGTCATTGGAGGTGGGGCGGACGGGGGCGTTCAGGCTGGAGGGGAGAGTGGAGGAGGTGGCGGTGGTGGAGGAAGGGGGAGGGGAGGATGTTGATGTGGTGGTGATTATGATTGCTGAGGGGAGTGTGGTGGTTGGCGTGGAAGATGTGGACGACGTGGATGATGAGGAGGAAGATGGGGAAGTTGTTGGAGTTGTCGATGGGGGTGAAGAGGAGGGGGCAGTTGATGAGGATGGCGAGGGAGCTGGCACAACCACCACGGTGGTGGATGTTGATGGACTTGGGGTCGAGCTTGAGGACGGTCTTGCGGTGACTGACGGATTGACCACAATCGTGGTTGTTGAGCTGACGACGCCTGGAGATTGATGTTGTTAGTCTTTTCGCCTCCAAAGGATAGTTCGATCAATCCTTACAGCCAACCCCATTGCACGTGTAGCCCGGTATACAGCATCCTCCGCCTGAACTGCCAGGACAGCTCGTGTAGCCCTGCTGGCAATCTGAAACTTGGTTCGAACAGCTCTGGCCCTGCGTGCAGCATCCCACATCTCCTAGGCCAACATCCGTGATGAGCTGGCAAGCTTCTCCGGTGGGGCAGCAACTGTTTGGTCGGTTGATGGAGTTGCAGCTTGCCGTACCCGTAGGACACTGGAAGCCACGTCCATTTAAGAAATGAAGAACCGCGCGTGGTGATAGAGGGCCGTGGTAAGCTTCTTCATGACTTGCATGCAGCGAGAAAGGAGCCTGCAGATGAGCTAACGAGGTCACGTTGAACCGAGCTCCCAAAGGTGTAATATCGTCCTCATCCGAACCCACTCGTAATGATTTATCCCTTCTTTCTATCAGGCCCAGCTCATCCCGCAGCGTTGTTTCCTGACTTCCTCCTTCAAACCGCCAATACTCCAAGAAGAACATCTCCCCCTCATCACTGTTCATCTTTTGCACACCAATTGGTCTCTGATCTACCGGTCTCTTTTGTATGTCGCAATTTCGTCTCACTAGAGGCTCGTCTTCGGGAAAATATTTGGCCCTGGGGGGTAAGTTGTTGGGGCATCGAGCTTCGAGGGTTTGCGCTGTCGTAGGAGTGCTGGCAATGAAGAGTAGCAGCGAAATGGGTGCCAGCTGAAGAGTCTTTAGAAGTAACATTGAGCGCAGAGAGAAGGGGAGAGCTAGAGGTCAGAACGCAACAAGAGACTCAAGAGGATCTGGCAGACTTTAGTTCTGGTGCAGGTATATTTGTGAATTTGTTAGACCGTCTCAAGTATGTACATATGAATTTTAATTACCGCATAATGGAATATGAGAATTGAAAAGAAATAGTTCATCACATCGTCAAATTCATCTATCATGCTCGTGTACGTATGGGAGGTTGGGCTTGCACCAAGCGCGGACAATGGCTGGGAGAGGGTCACGTGTCGGCTAGCACTTTTGCTTCCAACAAAAGCTTTTAATACAAACACCGAACAAGCTTTGAACAAGGCGCAAAGGACTATGATCTTCATACTCCGTACGGAATACGGAATAGTCTGTGCTGTTATACATTACGTGTGCTTTGGTTGATATAAAAGAGAATCGTCATTCTCGGCATACTTCTGTCTACCCTCGTGGCTTTCCCAGCGTGTGAATACCGCCGGTCCTCTCGTCTTCCATCTTCTCTTGTCATTCATTTCCTCCGACTATTTCGTATGCATTTTCCTTGATGCCTCTCGCGTTGGTCCTGCTCGCTCGCGTAGCTGCTAGCCAAATACGCTGACTCTCTTTGACCGAGATTTTCAAATCTTTGCATGTCTGTCAACATCTTACCCCAGCCATAGAAGACGTTGCCATGCACCAGCAATAGATTTCCGCTCAAGCAATGGTTGACCCTTTGGACGAGACAGGTCTTTGCCTGCTTTCGCTCAATGGTGGAGGCGTTCGCGGGCTATCAACTTTACTGATCCTTAAGGCCTTAATGGACAGGGTCAATGTAGAGCGTCATGCTCAAAGGCAGGCTTCTGTGAAGCCATTTGAGCTTTTTGACCTTATCAGTGGAACAAGTACAGGAGGGTACGTGTTCTGAATACAGGGCCATCGAAATCTCCCACCAATGCCAACGCCAATAGTTTGATCGCTATTATGCTTGGTCGTCTCCAAACGTACGTCGATGAGTGTATTACGGCATATACAACCATATTCAAGGACATTTTCGAGAGAACAAAGCACGCTCTTCCGGTCAACTTCTGGGGGAATGTGCAAGGATGATTCGATTCCAAAATATTGATGGAGTCAATCAGAAAGATTGTCGAAAACAGGGTCTTTTCTGCAACGGAGCTCTCCAATTCTGAGGAAGATCGAAACTGCCGAGTGTAAGACACTAGATGATCGTTACTTGTCTAAATTGATAGCTGGCAGCTTTGTATGCGCAACGACTTATGAGAACACAATAACTGTTCATCTTCGGGATTACACGCTGCTCGATGAATCTAATCATGACCAAGCAACTATCGTCGATGCTGCCCTGCTGCCCTTGCAACATCTGCCGCAACTACCTTCTTTGAACCAACAATCATCGGCGTTTGAGAATATGTAGATGGCGCTTTAGAATCTAACAATCCTGTCGAGCACGTTTGGAACGAAGCACAAAGCATCTGGTGTCCCGAGGGTGGACAACTAGAACCTATGGTAAAATGCTTCGTGTCTATTGGGACCGGATATCCTGGGTCAACCCCCATCAGGGACAGTGCCACAGGATCTTAACGGACACCTTAAAAGGAATAGCGACATAGACCGAACGTACGGCGGATAGTTCGCAGCTCGAAACAGTGATCTTCTGGATATGAAACGTTATTTTCGTTACAACGTCGCGCAAGTTCTTCAAAGTGTAGGCTTGGAGGAGTATCAGAAACAACCTGAAACCGAGACTGTTAGTTTGACTTATTTGACCGCTCAGGAGCAAAAATTTAGTGTGAGAGACTGTGCTCGGAATCTTCGAGCTAAGCAATGTGTGTTTGTAGAAGACTTTGCTTACATTTTTCTTTTGTAGATTATGGCGAAATTAACCCCTTGTTTTTTAAGTATCAACACCGAAGGAATTTAGTCAAGTAATAAGAGTATATTTCTAATCCTTTAAACGAACCCAGTCGAATACCGCAACCAAAGACATCTTATTAACCTTCAACCTCTTTGCTAGAGATATAAGGATAGGCTAACTGTAGCCGCCTATACCCCAGCTACAGTACTTCAACAGCTCATTTCATGGTCCCTTTCCCAAGTTCTGAAGAATTCTCTGGCAGAAAGAAATACATGTCACGTCTCAAGAAGATAATGTGTATGCCTGACAGGCATAACCGTGTTGCACTAATAGGTCTCGGTGGTATTGGGCGAGTCTTCAAATAATGAATTTGCCCCTCAAAAGAAGCACGTAGCTGTAACGACACGTCGGGAAGAACCTGCAAACCCATTTTCAGTTAATCCCTCAGTGTTGAACTTTGGCTGATGATTGTTAGCAAAACGCGCGAATAGCACTTGAGTCGACCAAGTCGATGTCTATATATTGGGTTCATGCGGGCACTGCTCCGCTTATGGAAAAGACCTATCAGGATATTATCAAAAAACCAAGATTGACAGATGGGACTTACAGGACCTCAAAGTTGATAAGCTCCAGCTGGTCAAAAATAGGTTTGAAGAGGAAGCGTCCGGAAAATGGATTCTAGTAATTGACAACGCTGACGACATTGATCTTTTATATGGAGGAGGCAATTGCGACGGTGATAGATCCTCTAACCGGCTGGCCGACTACTTTCCTCGCTCTCCAAATGGCTCTATATTACTGACAACGCGGAACAAGAAAATTGCAAAAAAGTTTACCACAAGCTGTAACATTCTTCATGTCACAGCGCTGACGGTCGCTGAATCGAAAAGCTTGTTAGCTGCGAAACTAGGCGGAAGCGATTCGGATATACACAGTCGCGCTGAGCTGGCGAACGTTCTTGAGAAGAGTCCCACTGGCTCTCGTCCAGGTGACTGCCTATATATTAGCAAAATCTTCATTAGTCACGGAATATCTAAAACTGTATAGTGAGAGTGACATTTATAGAATCCGACTTCTTTGCGACAATTCTGAGGGTGACATCAAGAACGCCGTGGCCACAACGTTTAAGATCTCATTTCAACAAACCAAGAAACTCTTGCGATCATACTTCTAACTTTAACATAAGCTAGTCTCTGATCAAAATGACGGTAACAAGTGCTGAACGAGAACGCTTTATCCTCGATCCAAACAGACACGACAGGACATTTATCTTTGTTTTACCCGACATTCTAAACAGATCTATTGGCATTCCATTCACTCGCAAACTTTGTCGAGCACAGTCGGTGAGGTAAGCTACAAACCTCTAAAAGAGAAAGGATCAGGTAGAAGAGGCAATATGAATTCGAAGTTGAAATCATACCTCACTATTAGCTACATTTATAGCTAATCAGAGCTCGAGAAATCCTTCCTGGCATTTTGCTCGCCGAACCTTTCAGCTCGTCCTAGTCCACGTTCTCACCAAACCTTTGAGACGGGGAATGTAACTGTCTCCTTTCTCTGTTTCTCCTTCAGGCCTTCGATCCTGGTTTCCTATCCCTAAGACGTAACGTAAACATTAAGACGTGAAAGTGGGCTCAGAGATACCTTGGTAGGAATAACCGTTAACTTCAATTTAATATCCTGGAGCAGTGAAACCGACGTCAGTTTTTTGACAAACATTCGATTCGTGCATTGCACTAGCTTATACTATACTCATTTCATCGTCGACTCCCGCGACCTGTTACTTCGCTTCTCTTCACCATATTCAAACAACCGTGTTACCTTCAAAAGAAATAATAATTCCGTGTCATAGTCCTTTGCGCTCTTAGAAAAACCTTCTGTCTCCACCTCTTCCTTGAGAACTATTCGAGGATTGATTAACTCTAACAAAGACAGTGGAGGGAAGAAAAAAACACAACATAAGAATGAGTGTTGCTACTGAATTAAGCAGACCGAATAGGGATAGTAGCAAAAAGAGTAAAGATACCAGAAGCGTGCAGTGATTTTGAAGAAACGATAGGAACCGATCTCTTTTCAATAGTAATTTAACCTTGGGGAAATTTCGACAAACCTTGACTGATAGGGATACAGCTCGTCAGCATGATATTCCGGTTACGAAAAGCGACTCCCTCATTTGGTTTATCTCAGCCATCAGAACACATGAAGATACGTTCTACTTGTAAATGTCAAATACTTCCTGTCAAAATCAACTATGTACGGATTGTAGAACGCTAGCGATTGACAAACATCTTGAGTTACCTAGATGGCTATGGGGCCTGGTTCTGACAGGCTTGACACGGCGCAAAGGAAAGACAAATCTTCTGTCGCCTCAACACCATACGCCTTCGCTCAAAACCAGCAGCATTGTGCTGAATAAACGCTACATGTGAAATGCTGGTAGCTAGCTAGGGAGGATACATTCGCACAAAAGTATCAACCGGTAAAGATGGCAGGGAGCCAGGAGGTACGCGTCGATGAGGAGGTTACTGGGTTGGTCAGCTTCTGTAGGCAATGGCAACGTCTGTGGTCAAGCGGGCTTACCTTCTTCTTCGGGTTTTGACTCGCTCTCGGCGACCGATTGCTCTGGCGCTTTGGCATCCTCCACTTCTGGACTCACTATGCCTTCATCCTGCGTAGCCGTGTTCTCCATATGCTCCATTGTAGCTGGTCCCCCCTCCACGCCTTTGCCCTTGCTTATCAAGTACTCCTGTTGCTTCTCCCAAGCCTCCCGCCTGTTCTTTTCGTCTTTCGCCTTTCTCAGTCTCTCTGCTTCTTCCACCCCCCCACTCTTCTTTAATCTGCCTTCCTCCACAAAATTTCCGAGCTCTTTCGTAAATTCACCCTCACGACGGGTCTCGAGTTCTTTCTGCCTCGCTTTTTCGGCTCGTTCAATCGCCTCTAGCCTAGTTTCATGGTTCGGTCGCAAAGCTCGGACCTCCCCAAGCACACCGTCTTTGGCCTTCATTGGATCAACGTCATGGTCCGCAGCGATGGCATTCAAGCTTTTCGAGGTAGTACGCAAGCTCACAGAGCCGCCTTGACCCGACTGGAGGTTCTGTTGTTTTGTCGCCTGTTCGACCAGGGCAAAAGTTTGCGTAGCCTTTTCTAGATCATCCTCAAGATCTGTGGCCAGCTCTTCTTGCATGGTAAGAAGATCTCTATCCGTACAGACTAATTCAAGCTCTTTCTCCCAGATTTTTGTCCAGACGGGCTTTTCACGTTTGAGGTACTCCTGCATCTTCTTCAATTCCGCAGTTGCCGTGCTGATGTTTTTGCTGACAGTCTCAAGCTGGCGTGGCAAAGGTCGCACGCCTCGCGCGACTACGTCTTTCCGCAAGTCTTCCACAACGTCTTGAAGATCGTCAACACGGTTGACAATCTTCTCCGAATCCTCGGCGAGGGTCTTCTTGCCAACGTTCACATACGCTCGCCCAGTCGAACTATCCAAGGATGGAACTACACCTTCAACTGCTATCGTCTTGATTGAGGATGCGTTTGTGCGTACAGTAGTCATTGAGATATTCATCTCAGATACTAGGGAAGAGACCGTCTGGCGTACCATCGAAAGGTCTTGTCGCAAGGACCGTATGCCCGACATTTGGCTCGATCTGTCCTTGGAGAACGTAGATGATCTTAGTCGAATCCCATTGATTATTGGCTTGTCGAAGGATGAAACACGACTTGCTGGTGTTGTGGGAGCAGTAGAGAGTCGCATGAGCTCCTGTTTTGTGTCCTGCTGAGTGTCCGAAACTCGTTGTATAACCGTCTGCTGGCTATCTACAACAGTCCGAACGCCTTCTACCATGCGACGAAGTCCTCCAAGTCCTTCATCAATGTGCCTTTTCACTTCATCCAATATTTCGACATTCAGCACCAGCACAGACCGGTCCTTCACGTCCCGTAGATCTTCTAGTTCATGGCGTACACCAGATACTGGGTCTTGGATATAGATCTCAGGCAAATCGTTGCCGTTGCTATGAGTATTCCAGGCAAATTTCTCAATAAATGCCAGCTGAAGCCTGGCGATAGAGAGATCGCCGGCTCCGTCTTGAAGCACAAACTTCTTGATCTTAGACTTATATTGTAGAAACAAAGTCAGTTCCTTCTCAGGCTGTGGAGAGTCCTCTGGTATGAATTGTTGGGACTCTGGTGAACTGGATGCGACCTGGGCTTCAATGTCGATGGTGGATGCAGAAGCGCCCCGATCGTCGACGACCTCTCGCACCGGGCGCTTGCCGGATGTAGACGCGTTCCCCTCGTCTTCATCATACATAGGCACGGGATCGAAGTCGTTTGAGGGTCCGCTCAACGTAGCGCTGAGATTTGGGCGTGCATCGGCCGGGCTAAAGTCAGATCTTCCGTGTTTTTCCTGCGAAGTCTTTGCGAGAGGACTATTGTCTTGTAAGGTCTCGAGAGCCGCCTTGCTACTTTGGTTGCTTTCTTCGGATATTCTTTGAGCAAAGGTTTGGTGTCGTATGGGTGAAGAGTCTGTTATTCGGTTGTTAGATCTTTGCCTGCTGTGAAGGCCAGAACCTCTGACTCGAACGGCATTCATCGACTCTCGTACGTCTCTGCCTCGGTTTGGGATCGGCGAATTTTGAGCCGGTGGTAGCATTGGAACACCGTTTGGCGATGCCCCGAGATGCTTCGATATCTGATAGGCCGAATATCTTCTTGAGGCGCGCCTTTCAAGATCCCCTCCCCTTTGTAACGCGGCCAAAGCATCTTGCTGCTTTGGAGGCGGAGGAGGTGGTGGATGGTATGATGGGCTGTCCCGTTGTGACAATGCTCGTTGTTCCGGTATAGCAACTGACTCAGAGAGAGTGTGTGGTGGAATAGCTGGGGCCATCTGTGCCGGCGCGTTTAAGGCAGAAGAGCCAGAAGGAGACATTGGAATTGACCTTTGACTTTCTCGATTGAGTATTCGATTGTTGGACTCCATTTGTATCCCGCCGCTGTTTTGCCGTGTAGGCAGGGTGCCGGTGAAACGAGACGGCAATCCTGACTCTTCTCCTACATTCGGTTCTTCGTAGGGGCTATCTCCAGTTAACGTGCTTCCACCACTTCCGGCACGGCGTTCAGACCCCCTGTGGCCTGACCTTCTCGAGGGGACATCTTCTAGCATTTGAGTCAGGCCAGTATTCAAGCTAGCAGAGCTTGTAGTAGCGGCAATAGATGTAGCTGTGGCATTGTCTTTGACCTGTTTTGACCTCAGTCTTTGTTGTTTTCTTTTCAGGCCATGCAGGAGGGTAATGATGATATCCCGTATTCGTGGGAGAAATTTGTCCAGGCTCGCTGAGCTAGCTTCTTGGCTGAGAGTTTCTTCTAATATTGCCCGGAGAAGCTCGGGTACGGGTCCAAGATCTGTTGTTTCGACACCGATTTGATTGAATGCTCTGCACGCGATGTTGAACTCATATCCCAGACGGACGTAAACATCTGAGACCTCCCCCTCTGTAGCAGTATGCCGAGACCATTGCGTAAGTGTTTCGAGCAATTGCTTGGTTGCTATTAGGAGATGTGTGACACTTTTCTCAATCTGAGATAGTTGTTGTGATGGCTTTTGGGCACATGTCAATCAGCACGGTGATAAAGCCTTTCCCAAAAGCGGAATGCTGCCGAGGGTAGCACTTACGTTTGTCCGTCTGTAAGTCGACGATCTACCAGAACCAGAGGAACTGCGAGGCCCTGGAACAACCTGAGACGAGCTGCTAATCATTGCCGCCGACTGAGAAGGGTTTGGCGTCTCGACCGCCGGCGATCTTCGCTGGACTGAGCGCTGTGAGCTGGAAGGTGCTTGCATTGTCCTTGGTAGCAGACAACAGGTCGGCTGGCAAGACTACCAGAACATTGTTGTCCGTCGGAAGTTGTGATCGCACGGGTAAGGGAAGGTAAGGTATCGTATATGCGGAGCTCGCTTCGGGTTAGCGTGGTTAAGTATTACATGAAAGTGTCACGCTAAGCCTCGTTTTCATCGATGGAAACATTGACCTCACAAATCCGCCCAATTGCTCTCTCTGACTTCTCAATTCACAGGTGTTCCTCTCTTCTCCTGACTGTCAATTGGCAATCACCCCAACGTCATCCACGTGATACTTAACGACACTTCTCATCATATATCTCGTGATCGACTGAAGGACGGAACGTAAAGTAAGGTAAGGTACAATATACAATACTACTTGTCCTCTTTACCCTCCGTACTAAAACAATGATTGATTGTGCCTTCGCACCAGCTTTTTGATTGCCCATCTGAAGCTAGCGGGGCCCCAAACCCGGCGGCTTAAACCCTGAAGTTCCCGACCTGATTTGGCAACGCACCCGCTGGTTTTTAGTGCCTTGCTCGAAACATTCAACGACTCTCTCTCCCAATCTCAATTTCCCCTGCGGTCTTCCGCCTTCCTCTTACAGAGTCACGAAAGTTATATCAGATTTCAGTTGGGGCTCTTGTGCAGTTCGGCGACACGCAGTCTAACCGTAGCTCAGTCCCGGCCCGTGGGTTGAACGGCGGGACACAACCGATCCGACATGGCTACAACAATGGTCAACGGAGCTGCGAGCACAGATGGCAATGCCACCAGCGCCGCAATCCCCAGCAACCCAGGAAGACAACAATCAAAGTCGAATAATTTATCCAACAAAGCTGCTGACGGTAATCGAAAGCAAGCTGGTATTCCTGGCGATGGAGGTCAGAGGTAAGCGATCTTTTCGATGGACCCGACTTGTGAATTCTACTTCACCCTTCTTTCTCCGTCACTGCGCCTCCCATCATTCCTCCCAGTCCTTCTCCACGTTACGTGCGCGGAGCTACTCAATTGATGTTGCAACTGTATCACTTTAAGACAAATATTTGTCTTCATCTCGAGCATAACGAAATTCGGTGTACAGTCCGACGCAATCAGAAATCATTACATTAAACGCTAAGAGCCCATCAAGCTTACTGACGTGCCACAGGAGGAACCCTCCTCAAAAAGCCTGGACGTCAGGCATGAACCCGATCACCCAACGATCAACCACACCAGCTCAGCAGAACGGTGCTGGACCTCATACAAAGCCCACACTTCAACAGACCACCGTCACACAAGACATGAACGCTTCAGATAGACATGCGAATGATCGACTGTTGTTTTTGCTTGGAAATTTCATGGTAAGCTACTTCCAGATAGCTAGCGTTCCGAAGTCTAATACTAAACTACAATAGGGCCTTCAAACTTCGCTCACGGTCAAGAACGGGGATATATTCACTGGAATATTCTTTGGCGCAGACATGGAGAACCATGAGCCAGCCTATTTACTCAAGATGGTCCAACAAGCCAGAGCCGGTAACAAGAACGAGGTTAACGGAAGCCCGGAGATTTCAGGAGAGTATATTGGCATTGGGGAAGAACATTCGATGTCTTTCGACATTAAGGAAGTTGCCGATTTAGCAGTGCAAAGTGTTCCTTTTGATCATCAGGACAAGGCTCAAAATGGTAGGTGTCCTCTGCCTGACACTTGTGTCAATTTACCTAACCAAGTGTATAGGTTCGAACACCGGGTTCCGAACCGATACTGATATCTCAGGAAATATGTCTGTACGCGAGCGAAGTCTTCAACGCTGGGAGCCGTCGGCGGAGAGCGACGTGGACCTTTCTCTCGAACAGTCCGACGGAGCTTGGGACCAATTTCACGCGAACGAACAAAAGTTCGGCTTGAGCACTGACTACGACGAAAACATCTACACTACGCGTATCAACAAATCAAATCCACGGTATCGCCAACAGGAGGCAGAAGCTGCGCGCATCGCACGTGAGATAGAGGGAACGTCGGCCGAAAATCCTCACATAAGAGAAGAACGCGGCCTAAAAGATGAGGATGACGAGGTTGACGAAGAGGAAAAGTAAAGTCTACATGAGATTTTTGAATGAGCCAGGCTGACTCTCAGCAGGTACAGTGGTGTTCGTCGTCAAGGAAAGGAATATCCACCTTTGCAGTCGAGCCAGCCGAACAAGTACATGCCGCCAGCACGCCGCCTTCCAACCGGCAAGCCAACTGTTGCTGGCGCGCCTGTAGACCCTGCCATTATCTCCTCACAGATTGCTCGTCCAGACGCGGGTTTACAAGAGGGACAAAAAGCTACCGCGATTGACAAGGAGAATGAGGGAACTCCATTGACCACGAAAGAAAACGTTCGGACAGAACCTGCGAAAGACACTGCGGATAATGCAACAAGCAAGGAGATGGTCGCAAACAATCTGCGTCCATCCGGATCTTCAAAGTCATCAATACCTGCCGCTTCTGCTACGGCCAATGTAGAGACCGATGTCCTGGACTCATTCCGTCAATTTGCCAATATTGAGAAGATGAGAGTCTCAGACCATCGCCGTCAACGCGTGACCCAGGACAAAGCAATCAAGCTCAATGACCTCATGAAGTTTTCCAAGAATTTCACCCTTAAAACCCCAGTCCCTAAAGACTTGGTGCCAATTCTAGCAAAAGACAAGTCAAAACAAGAAGAGATTATGGAAAAAGCACAACGCAACGCGGAAAAGAGTGCGGTCGCTGCTCCCAAGTCCATGCCTAACGACCCAAGCACCTCACGACCACAAGCTGATGCTAGCATCTCCACTACTAGCGAGCGTCTAGAACCTTTAAATGGTCGTCAAGCCTATCCACCACCACAAGGCCCACAAGGTGCATCTAGAGAGAGACAACAGCACACGAATAATATGCCACTTGTATCTCCAAAATCTGGGCAAGGTCTACTTAGTCACCGCCTTGCAGACAGTCACCGGCAGCACAAGGCTGGAATACCTGTCTCCGTGCCTAATCCGATACCTATACATACCATCCCAAGGAATCTTACAGCAAGGCCCACAGCTAATGCGCCTCCAATGTCCGACTCCCAAACATCGAGTGCTTTGAGGACTCCGACTTCCGCGACTTCTGCCAATAAGTTTAATGTCAAAGCTCCAGACTTCCGACCAAACCCGGCAGCAAATGCATTTAAACCAATCGCCAACCCAAGCATTACATCAAGTCCCGTGTCATCTACTCCTAACGCTCGCCCTGCCTCGCGTGCGCTTAGCCCAAGCGCTTTCTTTGGAAACAAGAAGCCGCTACCGCCCGCGGAAAGACCATCCATCTCAGAACATTTCAATCCCTTGAGACGGCTCAAGGAGATAGCACAAAACGATGGAAAGGCAGATGACTTAGCTGCAAATGGTGGTATAAGATATGCCTACCAAACTCCACCTACCTGGAAAGCCCCCAATGCCGGCGAAGAAGAGAATACAATCTCTTACAAGGACATGTTCGATGTTGTCCCAGCGTCCACCAGGGTATCTCCTCTACCAAACTCTCCCATCCCCCCGCTACTACCTCATCAGCACCAACTTCCACTCCATCTTCAGCATGGATCTCACCCAATACCGCACATACAGACACCTCCGCAAATGCCGTATCACGTTCAGCCACAACCACACCATTATCCCAGTGGGTCGCATCAATATGACGACCATCGTATGCACTTACCTGCATCTTCATCGTCTGTTTACCAATCACCTAGAATGCAGCATAGCAACATGGCTTATCATTCACCAATGCCGCAGACAGCGCAACTGGCGTATGGGCAGCCAGTCAATCAGTACGGCATGGTTCCTCCTGGGCCGCAACATGCTCAGTTCAGGCCATTCCCTGGTGCACCTCAGATGGTACCCGCACAAGGGCCACCGCTAACAGCTACTCCTATGATGGTTCATGGGTCATCCCAGGGAGGATACGTTGGCCCACCGCAGAGTATCCCCGTACACTACAACCCGCAGATGCCCATGTATCTCCCTGGGCAACAGGTATACGGCGGACAATCTCAGCCTCCCAGCAACTATCCCAGTCCTGGTAGAGCAGGAGCTCCGATGATGATGCATCAAGGCTCACACCAAGGTTCTCATCAAGGGCAGCAGCAGCAGATTTATATGAACACACCCCAATATGCTCAGCCAGTATACGCGCAACAGCCACCTCCGCACAGTAAGTCCGAGAGAGAACACAACGAGAAGTAGCTTGACGCTAACTTGTGTCTAGTGATGCCCATGCGAGGAAGCTATGGTTCTCCACAGCCGCACTACAACCAAAGCCCACAGCAACAATACCATTATCCTCAACCACATCGTATCCCCAGCAACAATTACGGACCACCTCCTCAAGGACCTCATCATCATCTGCCGGCACAGCATGCACCTCCGCCGGTTATACCAATAGAGAACGGAGAAGACGGCAAATGAGAGCCGTCTAATGACATTCGCGGATTCAACAGTCGTCACGACGAGATCCTGCACGGCTCTTCGCTACGCTTACCTTGTGGGGCGAGCCCAGCGCTCTGTTTGACAATTGCTTCTGGTGCACCTCAGGATCATTCGTGCACCATTCATTTACCTGTTATTAAATTTAGCGGCATCATCATACCCCCGCGGCGGCATCAGCGACCGGCGTTGGATGATCCAGGGTAAAACTCCATCGGTCGTTGATCGAGCTGCATTACTTCATAAAAGAAACAAGGGAAGGAGAAGCTGAGAGGGAGACAAGCTACTGAGTTTGACTATGGAGGCTTAGATGGTCTGCGGATCAAACGTTGCAGGCGAGGGCAGTGAGCTAGTAGATGTTGGGTGTTTCTGGAGAAGTAAAGGGATCTAGACAAGATATGCTTTAAGCCGATAGCAGCATGCGAGTTTAGCATTAGGCATGAATCCCATTACTTTTGCGTGGAATGACAGACCATCTCGCGCTTGTGATCAGCTCATCTACTCGCTATCTTTCCCCCATCTTCCTTTCGTGAAGACTCGTGATGGATGACATCAGATCAACTGGTAAAGCCGGAGGTTCTTAACGCCGAGATAATGCATTTCATTAAGCCGTCGCCCGAAGAGCATAAGCACATAAGGTAAAATCCCACCCGAGCATGCCGAGGCATTATCATTAAGGTAAGGTAAGGTAGGTACCTCAAGGCTTCCCAATATAAACTACGGTAAGGAAGTACCACACACAGTAAAAGGTAGACGATGGGTAAGGCGGATCTTGATACGATCTTTGTAGCAAAAGAAGGCACACACGGCACCTCTAAGACATCAACTAAACCCAAGAAGCGACCCTTCGGCTTTCAGTTTCGGCCGTGTCGGGGCTATCGATGTATGTAACTCCTGGGTCCGATTACTCACCCGAAAAAACCCTCAACAGAGGATGAGGTACATATTTCTGTTCTATTCTCTCATCCATTGAGCGTCGACCTTTCGTTTGAACATTCTCCATACCAGATATTATAATTGCTACAGCCCTACATGATGGATATCGTGGATCGTGACCTTGAAAAGGCCGAACGAGCAGCGTCCCCGGAGAGATTCCGGGAAGAAAAGGAAGAGAATGATTTACAAAGACGAGAGACGGCGGCTTCGCATGCGACGAGCTCGTCGGCATCCTCGGCCTCAATTGTCAGAGAAGAGATGGGAATGTCAAGAGTCGACACACAGCGGGATCTCGAAAGGCACCCCACAGTACTGAGCCGGATAGCCACAGAGCGCTCCCAGCATAGTGGGACCGTAGGCCGAAGCCTGACGTCGCGAAGTTCCAAGAAGCCATTACCTCCATTTGGTGCAGGGAAGCCATATCCGCCTGCTCTCCCAGAGCAAGAGGAATATGTGGTACAATTCGAAGGTCCGGACGATCCGCTGCATCCGCAGAATTGGTCACTTAAGAAGAAGTAAGCCATTGGTTATTGTGCTGTGTGCCATTGACATTGACTGACTTTTTCATCAGAATCCTCATTGCAGTCATCCTGGGTTATACGACGTTGGTGTCGGCATTTGCCAGCAGTATCTTCTCTGCAGCAACTTTAACGGTCGCAAAAGCGTTTGGCGTCTCAATGGAAGTCGGTGTACTCGGCCTCTCTCTCTACGTCCTTGGATTCGCAACAGGACCTATACTATGGGCTCCCCTCTCGGAACTGCGTGGCCGAAAACTCCCCCTCCTCATTGCCATGTTCGGCTTCTCCATTTTCCAAGTCGGCGCCGCAACAGGCAAAGACCTCCAAACCGTTCTCCTCTGCCGCTTCTTTGGTGGTCTCTTCGGCGCCTGCCCCCTTGCTGTCGTCGCCGCTGTGTTCTCAGACATGTTCGACAACCGCACCCGTGGTCTTGCCATCACAGTCTTCTCCATGACCGTATTCACCGGTCCTCTCCTCGCCCCGTTCATCGGCGGCTTCATCATCATGAATCCCCACATGGGCTGGCGCTGGACAGAATACCTTGTCGCAATCATGGGCTTCCTAGCCTTTGGCCTCGATTTGCTACTGCTAGAAGAGACATATCCGCCGGTGGTCCTTGTTCAGAAAGCTGCAGAGCTTCGCCGCCGAACGAAGAACTGGGGAATACATGCCAAGCAAGAGGAGATTGAGGTAGACTTCCGGGAACTCGTTACTAAGAACTTCAGTCGTCCTCTTCGACTGCTCGTCACTGAACCTATTGTCCTTTTGCTCAGTATCTACATGTCATTCATCTACGGCCTGCTCTACCTCTTCCTTACGGCGTACCCGATTGTTTTCCAGCAAATCCACGGCATGAACCCTGGTGTTGGCGGACTACCATATTTCGGCATGATTATAGGTCAGCTTTTGGCTGGTTCATACATCGCCCTCACACAACCCTCCTACAACAAAAAACTCGCGGCAAACAACAACGTCCCCATCCCAGAATGGCGTCTTCCCCCGGTGATAATCGGTGGTATCTCCTTCACATGCGGTCTGTTCTGGTTCGGATGGTCCGGCTACAAGCAGAGCACCCATTGGATCGTCCCAACCCTCTCCGGTCTTCTAACCGGCTTCGGTCTCCTCTCCATCTTCCTCCAAGCCCTCAACTACCTCGTCGACGCCTATCTCATGTTGTAAGCCTCCCCTCCATTTCCCAGCCAATCCCCCTATCCCCACCACATCCCAACATAACTAACCCGTTCCTCTCTTTCCTCCAGCGCCGCCTCAGCAATTGCAGCAAACACCTTCCTGCGCTCCCTCGCCGGCGCCATTTTCCCCCTCTTCGCAACCTACATGTTCCAAGGCATCGGCGTCAACTGGGCCGGCACGCTGCTGGGCTGCGTGGCCCTGATTCTGGTGCCGATTCCCGTCGTGTTTTATAAGTTTGGCGCGAGGATCAGGCAGAACAGTAAGTTTGCGCCGACGGCGCCGAAGGTGGAGGAAGGGTTTGAGGAGTGACGTTGCACCTACTGAGGGCGTGGGAGGGCTGTGTATTTGAAACATATATAATTGGTGTAAACACAGGAAGGGGACCCAAAGCGTCGAGCGTGGATTTTGAAAGTTTCGTACAATATAGTAGGTTAGCGCACCTACCATTTTCCTACTAGATACCCTGGTTTAGAACGGTATAGATAATTCTAATAAACGACTGCAATCGCATGATGGAACCCTCAAACAAATCATTTCCTGTTCCAATCCCCAGCCGTGCCAGGGAGCTATGTAAACCCTGATTGTTCCTGATGTGATTATGGGGTTTTGGGGGAAGAAAAAGACAAGCGGCTTTTGGGACTGGTGTTGTAGTCACTCGAAGATACGGGTGCCTGTGTCGGGACGCTATATTATGCATACAGTAGGAATGTTTGGCTCGGACTACGCGCGGTGCGTTGGCTGTGGGGATGGATTGGGGGGGGGGGTTTGGTAAGAGTAGAAGAGGTATGTATGGTGGATGTGGTTGGGTTTTGAGGTTCGATAAAAAGGAATAGAAGGGGGGGGTGAAGGCTTGGGTGGTTTTTGCGGTGAAACTTTCACGCGGAGAAATATTAAGGGGGGGTGCCGAAAGAGCGATCTAGGAGGCGAAGGGGATGTGCTGTTTTTACTGCGTGGGGTTTTGGTAGAAGGAGAAGGTGGTTCAAGAGGTAGAGGGAATGATGTCGAAGAGTCAAATGAGTGGTGTAGAGTATCCGATAGCTTCTAACCAATTGAGGAAGAGGTGGAGAGTTGTGGAGTTGGGGGGGGGTGAGATGTGTTTACAGTACCTAGCTATACTGGGAAGTGGAGATGAGGGCTTGGGAGAAGAAGGTGTGTGTGTGGGAGGGAGGAAGGAGGGTTTACTGTAGGCTCGAGCGAGGGGGGAAGCATGAGGGGAGTGTCTGAGAGGGGTAATTGTTGGGGTGTGGTTTCTGCGGTTTGTTTGAAGCTGGTGAGGGGTGAGTGGCGCTAGAAGGCTTGAGGATACACATGGAGCTTTGGTGATTGGGACGAGCGGGATTTTGGGTTGATCGGGGGGGAAAATGGTTGTTTCGGTGAAGTTTGCTGGCGAAATTTGAAGGTTATCTTTTTCGCAATTGCCCCCTGTTGATATACCGGTAGATCAATGTGTAGTACCGCTGTGGTGTTGAGTGCCATAAACTTTAGGGAAAATTCTCGGAGTAAGGGACAGTATAAAGGCCCAGAAGTTCTTGATGGAAAATTGTAGGAATGTCCGATGTGGTCTATGAAGCAGACCAAAGTCCAGTGAACTCTTTTAAGCCGCGTAGCGAGTATATAAGGGCTAGTATATAGTGAGATAGTGGACTAAAGGCAATTGCTAAGCTCTTATGGCTTACAGTAAGAGCTAACTATACCTCTTATGTCCTCAGTTGGAGTCGTGGTGTACTCCAGGATTGTCTCCTCATAGCTTCCGAAGTTCTTGCCTAACTTTCGCTAAAAGCTCCTTCATCTCTTGCAAAACCTCCGCCATTTCTTTACTCAAATCTCTCAAGCTCCCAGCAATCTGGTCATAATTGTCCTCAAAAATCTCGGCCTCATCAATTCCCTCGTACTGAACCTCAATTCTTATCCCTCGAGGCTGCAGCTCTATCTCGAGACCTTTCTGAAAACCCTTTTGGAAACCTTTCTGAAACTCCCGAAACAGGATTTCAGGCCATTCGCTGACCGTACCACCACGCCAGGCTCCAATGGGTCGTTGCATAGCGCTATTGTTGTCTGGCTGCGTTGTGTCATCCGCGCATGTTGCGTCCGGGTTTCGGAAGAACATATAAAGGAGATACCAAGCATGAAAAGTACCCAGCTCCGGCTGGATCTCAGTAATAGCAAGGTTGAGCAGAAAGGAACAGCCAGCACCGAAGGCGATATAGATGCAAGCGGGAGGACTGATATGGGCCAAGATGATAAGCAGGAGAGTAGAGTCTGATACTGTGTGTGCCAGCTTCCTTTGGGTTGAGGTTGGAGCGTTTGCGGTTGGCATGGTTGGGTTCGACGGTACTCTGGCAGGCTTGGCTGGCGCCATCGGTGTCGATGTTCGAGGGCCTGGAGCTGGGGTCGATGAGTCGATGCATTCTGGCTCAAATTTGGGAGTAGTTGGGGGTGTCGAGGTTGGCGTCGTTGACGCTGTGTGCCCACATGTCGGGGTCGTGTTACTAGTAGCCATACTTGTGTTGGACGAGACAGGATGTCTGGTTACGAGTAATTCTTATCGTGGGGACTTTGAGTAGAGAAGACGGAGGTGCTGCTCGCTTGAGGCTAAAATGAACAAATTGGGCGTCTTGGGTGGACTTTCTTAGTCCGGCCACTGAAAAAACGCTCTATCATCTGAACTAAGAAACTCTCCTAAAAGAATACATTGATGAATGGCAGCAAGTAGCGCCAATAGTAGGTTACATATTGAAGAAAACCTTCTACAGCCATCACAACATCCCGAGTAGAGATGTAATCATTTACAGTATTGTTTATGAGGGGACTTTAAGATTGTACAAGGAGAGTGCGGCACTTCCCTTCGGACTCGACTATTTCAGTCCTTTTTTATTCCTGTGGGACCTTTCGGTCTTCGTTTGCCAATATCCCAGCCCCATCCGCGTAATACTTTCACTACTTTTGGTGTTATAGATGCTGTCAGAGGTACCCGTATGAATATGAAGCTTTTATGGATTGCGTAGGCCAGGGCTAGTTGGGTCCAGATGCCTTTCGCCTCTCGTCAGCATAGTGCTCTGATCTTGGCTCAATGAGCTACTCTTAACTTACTCGCATTCTCGCTCATGTTTCTCTCTTCTGCCTCCTTGATCCCATGGTCGTACCCGGGGATACCGACCTCATTGCTCTGCGGATCCACACTCCCATACTCCTCAACCTTCGTTCCCACACTCGTAATCTCCACTACTTGTACCTCCTCTTTAGGCGGGAAGGGATATGGTACCACGCTCCAGAACCACTCCATAATCGCATGCTCCCAGTGGCCTATACGGTCTGTTCCAAGCCATCGTACTGCAAGGAAGCAAAAGGGAAAGTCGAGCGCGGTTAGTGCAAGGTAGACGCCTAGAGCGGACCAGCCATATTCTCGACTGAGCTTCCGGAGACGCTGGGAGAGCGATAGTGACGGTTCAGGAGAGTTGAGGTTTGGTGTGGGGTTGAATGGGGATTTGGTTGAGTTGAGGCGTTTGCTGGGGAGGTGGTTGATGGGCTTCCTTCGGGAGGTTTTGGATAGGAGCTGTAGGAAAGGCGACCGTTGGAGGAATGATGGGTTTTGCTGGAGGCTGTATCCCGACGTTGTGCTTAAGTTTCGCTGCTGTAGTTTGATAGCATTTCGGAGGTACAAACATGTAGTTCGATGAAAAACTTGGATACGTTCCATGTTGACCGACTTGCCTCACCTCTTACCTTACGAGTTGAGAATTTACAACTGAGCTCAGATCATCCCGGTGTTCACAGAGGCACCACTTCTGAGGTGAGTACCTTAGGTAGCTCAGCTCCAGAAACCGTATCACGTAAGCAGCGTAGGGCTGAAATCTACAAACCCTAGGTACTAAAAGGTATTAAAGTCGTTTGCCTCCAGGACTGCGATATTCTAGCATTCTTGCTTCTATGTACTACAGTCGTCAAAGACACCTAACTAACGCTAATGATGAAGCATATTCATGGTGCTCTATGAGAATTTTCTTAGACTGCAGCCAGGGGTACGCCCTAGAATTACAATAAGTTGTACCTCTTGCTCTTTCAGATTAGGCGTGGATGCGGCACCCATTTTCCGAGATATATCGTCAGGCACAGGAATTGAGCTCGAGCATGTTATCATTCTGTTATGTCGATTATGCCTGAAAGCAACGCTTGGGAACTTGCCAGGTTCGAAAGCCAACAGTATAGTCTTTGGTACTAAGGGAGAACATCGGTGGTCAATAGTTATAGGTTTTGGTCTTGGATGAAGACAGAGCAATGCTACATCATGACTTTGATCCCGCTTCGTTAGCAAAGTATGAGCAAGGAGTCTGGCCATCCGAAGGAAAGAACTAGGATTCCTGGGCGACATCAAAGTAGGCATTTGCAAGTACCTACGGAGTACGGAGATTGACACCAAAAGTTCTCGGAATCCGCTAATACACCCCCACACAATTTTCTATGTATTGAAATAAATAGCGCCGGAGAAGATTACAGTCCCAGCCACAACACCAAATTTACCAGTCCTCATCAACCTCCTCATCGGCTTCCACCTCGTCGACCTCCATCTCATCGACCTCCACCTAGCTACCGCCAGGCCTCCTACCTGCCTTACGGCGCTGATATCGCTCTTTCCGCTCGGTCCTGTTTTAGGGCCGTATGTCACCTCCTGATTTACCTCCTCTATGGTCATTACCTCCTTCTCCTTCGATAATTTGCTGTATGTGACGTGATATTCCCGCCTTAGCCAAGGTCATGGCTTGAAATCTCTGAGCCGGCGTCGTATTCCTTCCATTGTTGGGCATGATTATGGACGGTGACATTGAGACAGCTGCTTAGGAAGCTGCTGATGTCCATAGAATAGATTTATTTATCAAAAATTTGGTGGGGGACCGTAATCTTCTCCGGCGCTATTTATTTCAATACATAGAAAATTGTATGGGGGTGCATTAGCGCAGTCCGAGAACTTTTGGTGTCAATCTCCGTATACGAAGTACAATCGTTAGCATCCTTTCTCCTGTGGACATAACGAGGCAACCTTGGTATGTTATATTATACCAGGATAATGGGATGAGAAATTTGTCACCGAGCCACAGAAGGGTGCAGAACTGCAGATACTGAAACACAAACTCAGAGGCGCACCACTGATGGATTGACTTTTATATTGCTGTCGGTTACTTGCTTTCAACGCCCTCCAGGTCCTACTTTGTTTAATCCAGTGCAGTAGTAGTCAGTCAAAGGATTCGTGAGTTTGGAAGTCCAGTCGCAAACTCTAAACCTTGACGAGTGGCGCTAAGAATGTGTCCTGCAGTTGACTGCCGGATTATCTCCACCCAACGTCAGCCCAATCATGACCTGGGTCCCGTTACTCGAGGCCAGCACTTTTGGTAACATAGGTTCGAGCCGTGAGAGCCTCAGCTCTGGGCTCTGGGCTCTTGGACACTGGCCTAATGGCGAGCTCGCGAAAGCATGTACGAGGGTGGGTTGTACAAGAGCCTTGAAATGCGGAGATAGCGCTGCGTAAACCAACAACTTTTACACTCGATTCTGGGAAGTACATGATCGATCGATCAACCTATGCTGACAGACTCATCCGCGGATTTCGGCGATCTTTACGCTCCGCTCGGTGAGTCGGTGTGGAGCTACAAATGTCAAAAAATGCTGACCGCGGAGGATGTGTCAAGCCATGATTGGTTTGACTTGCTCCGTCGTCGCAAGATGATTGTTGTGGCAAGAGTCCCATGAGAGATTCCCAGGACGCCCGGTTAACAGTTCGCAGCTACGAAGGTACTACTACTGCGAGAGGGCACGCGGTATGACTGCTTCGAGCAAATAAACCTTGTTTCAGTGTCAATTAAGGTATGGGCCCAGCGTGCCAAAGCACATCAAGGCACACCAAACCAAGCCAATTCAAGGCTGCAGCGCAGGTAAAAACCTTGCGACTTCGTGTGCCGTCACGCCGTGTGGGGATTATTGATCTGCGGGAATTGTTTAGGGGAACCGCTGTCACCGAGTCCCAACCCGGAGGATTTCTCGCCTTAGCTCCAGTTGAGTGCCGAATTTGGCTTCTAGAACTGTAGGAAGAAAATCTTCCACACCGCCAGGAGCGTTGGACTCAACGTCCAAGCTACACGTCTAGGTTTCTTGAAAACAATAACATTAACCATGGAAAGGAGAAGACGACAAGCCTGGAGCTGCTCCAGTTTTACGTGCGACAAGTGCCGGTACTTGGCGTTACAGGGTTGCACAGGAAAGTCAAAAGAAGTAAAAAGTAAGTTTTAGCCCCTTGACGTCCTCTGTAATCGCCAACAGCCGCCCTGCTGTTCCTGTGATAGACTGTCACGTTATAACCTTCCAATGAGAGTATCAGAAGCCTGGTTGTTTAGCATTGCCGTTAGGATAAGTTCAATAGCTAATGCTGGTCGCTCTCCCAAAGGAGTTCCCCTGTCCGCCCCGGGGTACAATGTACAAGGCTACAACTACTACAAGCTTGATCGCTGTCACGAAGTGTCCAGGATACTAAACTTTGTGTAACAACCACGCTTGCGCACACTGCGCTTTGCTGCTTGCTAAGCGATATCGAGCATGGGTCGAAAGCTCTCTCCCTTATCACCACTTGATGCACTTCTGCCGGCTCGGGATAATGGAGGTGTCAGACCGTATGTGGTATGGATAGCCTCCACAGGCGGCTGGCTTGCACGCAGCTAGGCGATCCTGGCAAGTCCAACATTCGGTATCGTAGCTCTAGCTCTGACTTTCCTTGATATTCGCTACCTCAAAGAAACCTTCCACATGGAGGGCAAAGTGCCCTCAGCAGTGTGATAGGCGTACCTACTGCTACCTAGCGCCTCAGGAAATTGCTGGCCGGAATTATTGTTATAACATGGCCCGAATGTCAGGTTTTCCCTCGGCGGTCCTCACTGTTCGACCACCTAGCATCTCCGCATGCTGTCTTCCACTTAACTTACCACTCAAGCAACACTCCGTTTCCGTCATCAACAATGGGCAGCACCGCACCCGTTCAGCTCACTGTAGCCAGCGCACTCGAAATTGTCAAGAACAGTGAGGACGGACAGGTCCATCCTAGTGTCAGTGCCATCCTCGAACGAGCCATTGGCGAAGTCTGGCAGCGCATCCAAGCGCAACCAACAAGCTACGTCATGGGCAGGGACGAGTTTGCCGTATTCAACTACTACCGTGGACGTTTCCGTGACTCAAGAGTTGCACAACAAGCTGTGGCGAGGTTTTGGGACCATTTTCGAGGAGACGCATCCCTAGTCGCTGGTGGTCGCTGAACTTCCCTGGGACACGACCAGCGGGCTCAGAAAGGCAGAAAGGATTTAGAGATCTTCGTTCTATATCATAAGCGACCGGGCGATCTATTTCTGGCGATCGACACGGATCGCCACTCGCCCTTCCGGAATCGAAGGCCAGGTCCAAAGTTGGTCGGTATTTGTATGGAGTCTTGGTTTCTGGTATTGGGAGAGCGCATGTAGCCAACATGAGGGGTGTTTTTCGTTGGTTTTTACAGTAATGAGGACATAGCACCGGTTTGGCCTGGCAGAGCTGCGGCCAATTTTCCTCGATTATCGCGGGCATCAAATTGCGGCAGTTTCAGGCCTTTAAAGAAATAGCATCGGCGCCAGAGATCAATATTTTTTTTCCTACGAGAAGTCCTTCTTTGTCCTTGGTAGTTTTTTCGATGGCGTTCTGGAAGGGCAAGACTCAGGATGAAACGCATACTAGACTCAGTGCTTGTCGCCCATTCAAAGCAAGTTGGATAAGACTGGACGTCGACCGAAACTTCTCTAAAGGCCACGGAAATGGATCCACGGCGATACAATTTCCTACTCTCGCATCGGATGACTGTTCCTACAGCCCGGGATCTGCAGAAATCCTAGATGAAGCCTACACCTACCGCGAAACTCGTATCCTTCTGTCTTGGAATGGCTAGAGCGATGCTGGGGAAGCTATACCTTACTACGAGAAGTCTATAAATTCTTGTGGGAATCTAGGAGACTGCTACAATGTCACCGCCATAGGTCCTGAGCTATTCATAGCCACGGGGCAGTGCGGTCATCCGGGTCTTTCGAATTTCGTTAGATGGGTTCTGTTATAGGATGTTGGATACAGATGTTTTGTTGGCATATACCCCCTTGCAGCGTATCTTTTAGCCTATATCTTCCAAGGGGCGTTCTAGGATATTTATTACTGTCTTACCAAGCGTTTACATGGTCTCATACAATGGGAAATTACCTAGAATTGTGCCCCCCTTCGTCGAAGACACTATTCTAACATAGGCAATTTTCCTCTATCTAGGACGTTACGATTAGAGCTCTCATGCAACCTATCCTCGGCACATTCTCTTTCAAGTTCGCCTTAACAATACATGTGGTCTCAATGAAAACGGTTCGATGCAAGCATTGAGTATTTCACAATTACCTTAAGTTCTTAGCGGGTTCTCCACCTGCGAGGCTGCGAGCGGGGTCTAAGGTAGATTTACAAGTCAAACAACTTCGGTTAGGTACCAGTAGCAACAATGGAGTACCAACCTCAGCAGGTCTCTCCATCAAATTCAAAGTTATTCGATATCAGCGAAGCTCCAAAGCAAAAAGAGTATCGAAAACCCAATTATAACCGACAGTCAACAATGCGTCCGTCCAGCGAGAAACAAGATGCATTTGAATGGCTATCAGAGCCGCCACTGCAACTCGAACGCCGCAATGATGACAACTGATAGTCAAAGGCAGAGAAGGTAAATGTCTGTGGCAGAACCTCATGACCACTGAGGCCGAGACTCTTCTGTCATAACGCTTTCGTACATCTCCTGCCAAGGAGCTAGGTGGAGAATCCGTTCCTCGACATTCTGCATTAGTGAGGAATGTCAGCCACCACAGCAACATCAGATTTTGGTTTCTGATCCTTTCAAATCTCGCATCATCTTTACCTACCACCTTCGTCTGCTTCACAAAATGTATCGATATACGAGCATCTTCAAATGCCTGCTCCTCTGCACCCTCCTCCTTGCTTTCCATCGCGCAGAAGGCGTTGCCTTCCGTCCTCGAAATATACGCTCTATGCCCGAGCGCCTTCAGAATGCGCGGTGTGAATCTGCCACCCCAGGCGTTAGCGAGGACGCGGTCAGCTTTCTCTCGTTGTCAAAGCCCACGGCTATTGCTTACCTTGTCTTATAGATCATACGAGACGCCTGCAATCAGAATCCGCAGAACAATGAGAACTCATGCTACAACGAATTGTCCGCATTCTCAATTCCCGGTCTAAATACCTCCTGTCAATTGCTAATCCTCCTGCAGAGTGGTGTACATCAATGAATCGGCTAATGTTCTCTGCGCGCATTACTACGCCCTGTACAACGACTGTCTTATGCTAAATAATCACAACGAGACGGGATGCTTGGACCAAAAGACCGGGTACCTCGATTGCTCTGATTATACGTAAGGTTCCCTCCATCTCCTATTTCCCATCGATCCTCGCTTGCCCTGATTTTCTTGCCCCCAAGTCCTCGCTCCTGGCACTTAACACTAACTTCAACCTTCCCAACAGCCTCCAAGCCTACGCCTACTGCGGCTGCTATTACTCCATCCCCCCAGACATATACGACTGTGCGAACGCAAATATCGAAGCCCGCCCATCCGCCAGCCCCAACACTAACGCCCTCCCAACCAACACGATCCTCCCTACCCTCACAGGGCCCATCACTACTTCCGGCCAAAGTTTGCTCACTAATTCTCCCGGACCGATGACTAACACTGATTTGACTAGTGGCAATTCTGCTACAGGGAGTGTGACTGATGCTCCTAGTACTGACACAACAACCTTGGCGTCTCTGACGATTATATCTACTCCCACGCTTTCGTCGGTGTCAAACGTCATCGCGACTCCGACAACCGTGAGGCCTTTGACCTCAACTACCGAACTTACAAACCCAACCGTGTCAACGACGGAAGTTTCGAGTGCGACGAGTTATCTCGGAGCTGCTGGGAGTAGAATCGCGGTTTCGACGACTAGCGTGGGGGTTTGTGTTTTGAGGAAGCGGACTAGAATTCTTCGGGTCGTTTAAGGCGCCTTCTTCTTGAATACCTTAAGTCTTCATTTCGTTGCCCTTTGGTTCTCCTACTTCTCACAGAGGTGGGGTTTGAGGAGGGTCGAAAAGGGAGATATAACCATTTAATCGAACCACATAACTTCTCGTTCGTACCGCCAACACCCTTTCTTACACATCTGCAATCATGTTTCTCCAGCACCATCATCTATAATAGCTTGTACTTCATGTTCTTCCCTTCCCCTCTGTGTGAATGGGAAGATTAGGAGTCTCGGGCTCCTTCGTAGTACAAACATAATTGGAGGGTTCCACCATCTTGCAGTAGGATCCCTCTAGCGATATCAATGCATATTAGGTTGAAAGGTATTACCAATGCGAGTAATAATTTTTGGAATTTCGATATTAAAGGACCGACGAATCGAATGATATATGGAAGCGCTAGCCTAACCCAATCCGAACCATCTTGGTCACCTGATAAGAAAGCCTGGAACATTCACTAGCAAAACCCCCTCCCTTCATAACGCAGATTTGACATCAAAGTGTGTATTAAGAGTTCTAATCATGGCTTCACCGGCAGGACAACTCCTTGCGAGGATTGACTCTGGCATCCTCCTGAATCTTATAGTTGTAGCTGTGATATACATCATTGTTCTTGTCATCTACCGCATGTTTCTGAGTCCGCTAGCTAATGTACCTGGACCGAAAATTGCCGCAGCCACTGGATGGTATGAGTCCTATTACGATTGCCTACGCGCGGGCGCGTACATTTTTGAGATTGAGAGAATGCATAAGCTATTCGGTTGGCATTAGACCTATGTTGTGGCTCGAGGTAAGCCAACTTACATTGTTGACCAGGCCCAATCGTACGGATATCACCTTGGGAGGTCCACATCAACGACCCTGAATACTATGACCAGCTGTTTTCAAGCACATCAAAGCTCGAAAAAGATCATTGGTATTACGCATTCATAGCAAGCCCTGGATCGACTTTTGCAACGGGTCCTGCCGAGCTCCACCATGCTCGTAGAGGAACCCTATCAAAATACTTCTCTACGGGTAATATCTCTCGGTTGGAGCCTTTGATCATGGAGTGCGTCCAGACCTTTGTTTCAAGACTAGAAGAGCATAGGAAGAATGCCAAAACGGTCGATCTGTCAAACGCGTATCGGTGTTTTTCTTCAGACATCATTTCCGAATATGCACTGCCTAGATCGAGGCTTATGCTACAGTCTCCAAACTTTGCTGCCAGCTACAACCGCGTGGTGAGAGACTTTTCGCAGATATGCGTATGCAATCGACATTTCCCTGTTATTGTTCCAATCTTCATGGCGATACCTAGATATATCATTGCGAAAGTAGATTCCGGGCCTCTACTTGCCGTGTTTGATAATCAAGCTGTCAGTAATCCACCATTGACCGAAAGATATCCGCTAATCATCTATCCCACTTAGTACCTTAACGATGCAGCAGCCAAGGTTCATGAATCAGGAGGGGTCAGCCCTCCAAAGTCTCATCCAACAATTCTCCACGAAATCTACAATTCGGACCTTCCTCGTTCAGAGAAGTCCGTCTCTCGTCTAGCCCAAGAAGCTCTAGCCCTTGTGGGTGCTGGCACCGAGACGACGGGCAATACCTTGAGCCTAACGACTTTTTACCTCCTCTTGGACCCTGCCAAAGCGCAGCGTCTGAAGAAAGAACTAAGCACTGTCAGAGTAGATAATACTAACCTGCTAAACTATCAGCAACTAAAAAACCTCCCTTATCTTGTGGCTGTGATCTCCGAAGGTCTTCGTATTGCTTCGGGCGTTTCAGGACGTTTGCCAAGGATCAACCCCAAGGCGAAAATGGCATACAAGTCATTCAACATCCCACCTGGGACTTCAATCAGTATGTCTATACGTGACATTCACTTCAACGAGTCACTTTTCCCGAATGCCCATGAATTCAGGCCGGAGCGTTGGCTAGTACCGCCTCACGAGAAACGAGCAATCGAGAGGTATCTTGTACCTTTTAGTAAAGGACCCAGGAGCTGTGTGGGGATGAACCTCGCGCAGGCGGAGTTGTATCTGGCCATTGGAAATTTGTTTCGTAACTTTGAGATGAAATTGTACGAAACCACACAGAGGGACGTCAGCATTACGCACGACTTCTTCGCTCCGTTTGGCCCAGCAGACTCGAAAGGGTTGAGGGTCACGGTAATGTGAGCATCCCGAATGCAGGACAATGGGACCCAAGCTGGAACTATCTCGTTTGTCCTAATCAAGACCTTTTACTGCGGTATATCTCTGTTGAAACAGTGATGTAGAGTGAGAGGACGTAATGAATGCGAGAAACAGAAACACAAGTATAATTAAAGAGACCAACTTCAATGGAGTTAGCACTGACTGAATTGCTTCTGAAACGTCTGGCTGCTAAAGTAGCCGGTAGACTCCATTATGCCGGTTTTTTGAAGTTGTACTTGAGATGCGCAGGCATCCGTACGGACAACGCCGAATCAACAATGGAATTATAGGAGATCCTACGCGTCGATTGTATAATTGCGACCGAAGACATGATAGGCAATTACCTGCAGGGGCTAGATCTCATTGATCTAGACCTAGTATCGGAGGAAGATAGGCAAGATATGATGTTACTGGAGGATTTCATGTTCAGAGGCCCGCTACTCATGCATGTATGTCAAATTGCTCGTCTTTGGTAGGTGGCAGGTGGAAGTTCGCTGGGTAGGGCGTTAATCAGCCTGCAGTGCTTGGAGAGCCAGCTCTTAGCACAAGGCACAGTCTTATACCCCATGACAATAGGTTTATGGGGTAATGGCCTATATCAAGTTGAGAGAAAATCCTGATTGTTGGGTGATTGGACTGACAAGATAGCTCGGGGTGCCTGAAATTCTTTGCCGTCTTGAGGAACGAGGTAAATCCTTTGCTATTTCCACGTTCGTACCTCGACTTGGACCCGCCGTTGGACCTATCCTTGGGGTTGTAACTACCGACGCCGTAGGTTGGCGCTGGCTATTCTGGTCCATCTCCATCTTCGATACTCTTCTTGTAGCACTAGCCTTTTTCATCTTCAAAGAAACGTTCGAGCTAGTAATACTTTCAAACAAAGCCAAAGATCTTCTGAAGACTAGTCGAAGTAAAGGAATTTCTATACGGAGCTCAACCAATCCCACCTGACACTATCGAAAAACCTCCGGATCAGCCTGACTCGTCCCATTAGGCTTCTTGCAACACAGCCAACCCTCCAGATAATTTCCTTCTTCCTAGCCTACAATTTCGGCATCCTCTATATCGTTCTCTCATCCTTCGCCCCACTCTGGATAGACCGCTACCTACCAACCTGTCTCCAGAAGCGGACTCCACTACCTCGCTCTCGTAGTCGGTTACACCATAGCCGCACACGGTGGTGGACGGATCACCGACCGAATCTGGGCCTACCTCCAAAGGAAGGCTGGAGGTGCCATCGCTCCCGAGTATCGTGTTCCTCTCATGGTTCCCGGTGCGGTGCTCATCCCCGTTGGACTCTTATGGTACGGCTGGTCTGCGCAGACAAGATTGCACTGGATCATGCCGGATGTTGGCGCCGTAATTTTCGGGTGCGGGATTATTCTCAGTATGCAAGCTATGCAGGCATATATGCTGGGCTGGTACAGTAGGTATACCGCATCGGCGTCAGCGGTGTCGCAACTTCTACGTAGTATATTGATTGGCCTTTGCGTTCCCAGCGTTTGCACCGAGCCTTTACAAGTATCTTGGCTACGGAAGGGGGAATAGTGTTTTGGCTTTTCTGTTTCTCGCCATTGGTGTGCCGGCGCCGTTGGGGAACACGGGGCGAAGTTGAGAGCGAAGGGAAAGCCGCAGTTGTGACATATCTGTTGGATCTAGAGATTGTGACTTCGATGCTGAGGGTTCGTGGGATTGATGAAGGACGGTGCTGACCGTAAAGGATGATGATGATGATTATGATGATGAGGAAAACAAGGGTTTGGGAAATGTCAACAGCAGAAGCAAGCAGACATGTTGAAGTGAAGCAAAGATGGGCCGAATGGATTACACTCGTATACTTAACTCGAGGCTTTAGCATCACGTGACCTCGTAGATGCCGGACCGAGCCACTTTCAGTAGAACGAAGTCGCTGTCATTTCTCGTCGTTCCGAAAGACTTCCGAAACGACTTCATTGAGATCAACAATACTTTGGTATTTCTGTGTTCATTTGGCCTTCTATCATGACCCTTCTTGCGTTAAGATACTACATATCGCAGAATACAGGAAAGGTTTGAACAGTCCAGCCCCCCCATCGGCTGCGCCAAGGCCAATGATGATGCATGGCTTACGGAGTACAGTAAGCCTCTTTTATTTAGACTGCATGGGTAAGTCAATCCTTGAAGGCAAAAGGATTTCCGTGTGGCTTGGTATACATACCAGCCAATGATGGTTGTTCTGCAGACTCTGCAGAAGGGGTGGCACAGCCACCAGCGTTGTGGTCTTGAATTTCCGCAGCCTTGTCGAATGAAAGCGCTTAAATACTGCCTCGTGCAAGGTAGGTTTTGGGAAATGGTTCAAGATGCGACTCCTGCGTGTGCTTTCTTATCAAGAGTATTTATTAAGCGAGGCTACTTCTGAGCATAGTCTAAGACAGAGGGAGGCGACAGATCTATCACTGCTGATAAATTGGGGCCGGCACATCATCAAAAGCATTGGAGAAAGAACAATTGCCGTCATACTAGTGATTCGTCTTGCGAATTGGCGAAAACTTGGAATTTTTAGCACCGTCCATTTGCAACAATGGATCGGTCTGAAGAACCACCAACAAGTGGAACAACGGAAATATACAGGGACCAACTGGCCTACTATAACAATCTAAGGGACGAGCGCAAAAGAAGAGAATCCGGCCAAGCCTTGGATCCTATGCCATCTGGAGCTGGTGACGACTTCACAGATGATGAAGATTACTTTAAAAAGGGCCCTCGAGCTGGAAATGGCTCCGCAGACAAAGATATAATCGAAAGGCGGTACCACGAGCGTAGGAGGTTTGACCATGAACAGGCGCTACTTCTTAGTCCTTACTCTACATCAAGGATAGATAGGGCGGAAATTCCACTACCTACTCAACCTTACGATCCGATGGATCCACTGCTTCCTGCACTTCACCCTCCAGCAATTTCACTACCCCCGGACCCCTACCAAAAGTTTCTCCCACCACCTCCCATACCGTCATACTCGAGTAGAACAAGAGGACGAAGAGTTCCAAGTTACAATGAACACTCTCCTGGGTTTCTTGAACATGAAGACTACAATGAACCACGAAATTTACGGCGCCCACCGAGCTTTGAAAGGCGACGGGCTCCTAGTCGCCATGCTACAACTGAAGCAAATCGGCATAAAACGCCTTTCTATGACCCACCATTTCCTGGAGTTGACTCCTCTCGTCCACAAAAATTCTGGGATGCCTACAATTCAGATTCTAATATATCCGGGTATCGCTCGGGAGAACTGCAAACACGGAATCCTGCATTGCCGCCTAAGATCATCGTAGGGCGGGATCGAGACGAACATATCTATCCACAGTATCCGCCTAACTATCCTTCTAAGGCTTACTCTTCTCATGTACCCAGTAACCGGCATCCTTTCCCAGATACTACTTCACAACCACGCCCTTATTACCTCGAACAAAACACAGGTATCTACGATTCACCAGACCGTGAGGTGAATTCGGAAAGGTCTTCGAGTGAAGATGATGAGGCATGGGTAGACGGTGAGGATGTTGAGTCGCAAGATTCCTTACAATCGAACGCACTGCCGGCTCTAACAGAGGTTTCACGACCAATTCAACTATACTCGAACGTGCATACCGATGAGGATCTGCTAAATCCTTCGGACTGGAATCGAAAGTTATCTATAACTGAATATGCTGTCAAAGAGCATCACAATAATAGGAAGAATTGGCCTGATACGTGGCGCCACTCTGATAGTAAAACCTGTCCAATGTCGCTGAGGGACGTATGGATACAAGTTCTTGATGTCGACCATCGTGTCAGTCAACTTGGTTTAGATGCAGCTCTTCCCATGATCGATAACAACAAATACCATTCGATACCAAAGGGGAGTTTGGCTGAAGTTGTGGCTGCATTTAAAGCTAGATCAGTACAGGAAGCGAATAAAATGACATCTAACTTGCCACCTCAGTCCTTCCTGACCCCTGGTCAAGAGTCCTGGAACGACACTTGCGAACAAGTCCAAAGACTATTGAAAGCTCGAGATTACTTGATTGCTGTTTGCAGAGATGCCGAGTACCTCAACGAATTTCATCCCACCATGGATGCTATCACATGGTTTGAGCAGGCGCAATCTGTTAATAAGGAGGGAATCATCACTGCTAGAAGCGCGGTCATAGAGCTGATGTCACTCAAGATATTAAGCCTCTCGAAAATCATACAATCCTTGAACGACATCCTGCATGCTTTATTGTGGAGCTGGAGTGATCAGAGCACAATCTGCATCGAATCTGACCAGGTGACCGCCAACAAAGGAGAGCAAGATGCCGATAATCCACGGAGTAGCCGACAGACTAAAGCCTTGAAACTAGAGAATACTCGATCTAAGACCATAATCTCAGACCCTTACGATAATGGCGAAATGCGTATTGAGACATGCATTCAGACTTTGGAACTAGGTTTAGAGACTCTCATTGACGAGGTGGAGGTTTTCGCCGCAATTCTGAGTCAAGCGCTGTTCTATCAATGCGACGTCCTCATCTCGGATGACCTTCCCAAAGGGGAGATGGTAAATTACGGGCGGCGGGATTTTCCTGGTTTGTTTTTCAGTCCAAGAAGCCTTAAGTGTATGGGTGAGCTCATACAAGACCGCGACGTCTGGGTTCTAGAGCAATTTCATAATGAATGGAATAAATACCCCTATGTCAGCCCTCCTGCCATAAACCCTCACGAAAGAGCTCCTCCACCACGTTTCAGGCCTCTTTCGTATATCAGGACGACAATAATCGATCTAGCTCGAATCTGGGGACCCATTTGGAAAGCATCTGAATTTACCGAAGGGGATTTCTGGCTCTGGTATCGCCTACCTGGGGGTTATATCGGTGCCTCGGAACATCGAAGCTTTCAAATCACTGCCGAGGTGGATGAAGCTCCTAGCCACTTTTCTGCTATTCTGGATGGAAAATTCGGTAAATGTCCATCCTCCCAGTTCTTCGTGCCCAACTTACCCTATCTACTCATTGGTCATGGCCTTCCGAATGGGCTCGTGCCTCGAAAGTCATGCCAGATGAGTTTAGAAACAGGTCTAGAAGGCATGGCGTTGCAGTCGATTGGGACTTCAAAGCCGTTCAAATACAAAGAGTCATCATCTTTCAATATTGCTGTTGGACATGCTGGTACACAAGTCGCTTGGAACACTCAAATCAAAACCAATCCAGGCATCCTCATGAAACAGAGCCTGTTGGATCGTTGGAAGTTAGAGCCGAGGTTCCGCAATCCTCGGCTTCTACTTCTTTGGTACGGTCTCGAGGTTAGTCTATGTACCAGGAACGCAAGAAGGTGCCGTCTTGTGGACCTCATACGATCTCGTTCAATGATCGAATATCTGTCCGCAACCTACAGACCAGCAGTGGGCTTAAGGACCTACAAGACAGCGCTTTTTGACGCTCTCAACAACAGTGATCCAAACGCCTTTGTGGAACTCTATGACAACCACCCGGAATGGCAAGCTGAGCTTGGTGCAGTAGTTGCACGTTGCCTGGAAGTCCTCAAGGAATCCGGTGTCAATAGGAAAGGTGACCTTGCTGCTTTTGCCTTCATTAAGAAGTTCCATGATCCCGAGCAGCTTGCTATTCTTCCAAGAAAGGATCACACATGGGCCCCGCTGCTCAAGGACACTTTCGACTCGGCCACATTCGCCCTTGTGTCTCATCAATGTCTCGGATACCCGAAAGCCCCTGGACAAACATGCCGACTCAAGGATCGGGCTGGACAAGCGTCTAAGTCTGTTCTCGAGACCAGCTATACGTCTATAGCGCGATCAGATATGACCAGACTTTTCAAAAGCAGGGGGATGCAAGTCAATCAAAGACTGACCATGCGTGACTCATCTAATTTCAATATTAAGCGAAGATCGTCCAGAGGCATTATACTAGGGACATGGCACGGAGGGCCTTTGCGGTACCTGCATATCCCCAGACCTTCGGAGGAGCGGTTCCGTGAAAAAAGACAAGACGGAGAGAAAGCTATCAGGGCCTTCGTGATTTCTGGTAGGAAGTGTAGGTTGGTTCGAATGCGCGAACCTCCTGAAGCGACACCTGTGACCAATGAAGATGACGCGGTCTTCAGTCGTGATCTCTCAAGCAATGACGTACTGGATGAGCCTTCTTCTCGGCCGCACCGGAATGTCAGAAGTCATTCTCCTAGTGAACCGCTGAGCACCACAAGAGCAAACCATTATTCGCAAAGAGTGTCTAGATCCTCGACAATGGACGATGCTTCTACTCTGCGCGGGGACGGCGCCGAACACGTCGATGCTGGCTCTCAAACACGCTCACCGTCAACAAAGCCCGAAAAATCGGCAGCTAAAGAGGGGACCGTCTTTCAAGAAGGCAGTAACTCCCGTGTCCACAAATCTACCCAAACCGATATCCTAATCGTGCCCCAACAATTCGTAAGCACCCCGTCGCCGACCAAAAACGGCGAATTCTTATTACCGATACCTGCCAACGGCGAAAGCGGTAGCAAGTTATCGCACCACACACGCGGTTCTGGAAGTGATGCTGGAAGCGGCTCCGCACGCCGCAGTCATAGAAACTCTTCGGGAAGTCATGGTGAGAGTAACGATAGCTCTTCTCACCGCCGCCGCAAGCATCGTCCGGACTTCGGTGATAGTGCTGTTGAGGAGAGCTATCGGAAAGATGAAAGCCTGGCGAGTAAATTGGGGTTCGGGGGTCTGAAACGTTGAGGGTGGATTTGTCCTCGAGACTGAAAGACTACGAGAGCTATTTCTGGTGACTATCTTTAGGAGTGATGAAGGATCCCTGAGTATCGGTCTTGGACCTGCCAAGCAGGTTGATCGAAGAGGTATGGACAGACAAAGACTATTTTAAGGGCTTTGAGATTGCTCAGACTCCCAGCCCATTCCTCGCCTCCCACGCAGAATACTTTCACTCTGACCACCTCTTCTGGGGACTGAGGTGTCGGTGCTAACTCCGAATACTCCTTGGCGCCTGCTGATCGAAGCTAAAACCAATGGAACACCGCTACAGAGAACGAAGTACCCTCAGGCCAACACTCCTACCACCCCTGTTGACGTCATCTCATATGGGGGCATTGATAAGGTATGTTGGTTGTTGCTAATAGAAGGCTATCTACGGAGTACGGAAGTAGAATATGGTAGGTGCTGACTAGCGGGGCCCAGCCCTGCCAGCCCTATGAGCCGAAGATTACCAACTCCCCCACGGAGTACTGGAGACTACAGGTCGGGTGACCCACGCTAGAGCTCGGCCGACCATGTCAGTTGTCCGAAGCTAAAAACTAAGCTAACACCTGGAGACTAAGGTACCTTACCTTACCTTACCTTACACGTGAGACTAGAGGTCGGGTGACCCACGCTAGAGCTCGGATAGTACTTTAGCATCCACTTCGGCCAGGGACCTTATCTCGTACCTTATCTAACACTCGCACTCGGTCCCCCACCAAGTTGGCCGCCGCAGTTTGGATACTCTCTATTGGATAGGGGCTGTGGCAATCTCCGCCTATCTCGGGCCGGTAGGGCTGATGACCCGCTAGTGGAGTTTCACCGTGTTCCTCCTCCGGACTCCGGAGTAGATAGACTCCTAGCCAGCTTCAACCTGTATACTCCGTACCAATGCCCCCATATGACGTTGTATTCCAACATGCTCGACACAACCGGCAATACTTCTAACGTCCAACGGCCGCGCTCGACGCACACAATATAGCGCCAGATACCGCGTCGTGTCCTCCGAGTGATGCAGACGAAAGAGCGGGCGTTAGCGATGACGATGTTTCATCGGTCTTGGCTGTCCAGAGATGGTGGTTTTCGAATCTCTTCGCTTTGGCTATCTTGCAAACTCTATTGTGAACGTTCATTTCTTCTCAAGGTGCTCTGGAAAGCGCTGTGGAAGGAAGCCCTCAATCATCGTGCTCTACTCGCCAAGATCTCCTTCCATAACTCAATTTCGTCCAGGACCCTGCGCTCTGCTCTACTCTACCGGAACGTCTATCGTTTTGGAAGCGTTCCCACCGTTGAAGCCTGTCTATGAGAACCTGCAAGTATGGGCTCGGTCACTTCCAACCAGACGTCCAGCGAGCTGCGCTCACTCTCGCGTCAAGAAACGTGCTATTTAGGAGCGATCGATTAGATATTGAGTTGCCAAGCCCTTATCTTTCGTATCCATGGCCATGCTCATGCCGATGCTGTGGCCGTCGTCATTTAGTGGCGCGGCTGTAACCACATCAAGGCTGTGCGGACACAACAGCCCCCAAGGACAAAATGATATACTCGAGTGTTTACATTCGATTAATATTCGCCATGTTGGATGTCTCAAACCCGAATTTCGTTTCGTGGGAGAGCTCGAAAGCGCCGCTACATGAAAGATGAAAGACTAGTGCCTAGTGGATGCAACCTCGGGGTTGGTGAGGCGCAGAAAACCAGCAAGCAAATCGAAGGCAGAGCTCAATGAAGTCTGATTCACGAGAAGTATAAGAAGAGGATCATGTCTACCTGTTTGTTGAAGTGTGAACGATCAATCCGGCTCAAATTGTTTCAAAATCAGCATTTTTAGGCATAAAACGCAAGTTCTTCTCAGTCTTTGGTTCCTCCTTTGTTCCAGACACAATCATTCTGCAATGCGCTGCTCTATCTCCACTGTTACTGCGTGCGGGCTTCTTCTTGTTGCCAACAAAGTCGTGGCCCAGGATTCATATGCGCTGCTACCCTACCTCGACCCACAATGCACTCAACCCGTCGAAGGCGCCACTGTAAGTGGCCATACGGCGAACAACATGACCTTCGCGAATACTAACGGCGCGCACAACTTCCCTTATTGGACACCAATCACCAATCCCACATTTCCATGCGCCGAGGCTAAGGTCGGCTCAGGATACGATGTCTACTGGCAGATTGGTGAACTCGGGCCTCGGTGCCGCGTTGTACTCGCCTTACAGTACTCTCAGTCAAGTTACGGTTCTCTGGGGTTCAGTGCTCCACCTGGCAATACCATTCTTGCAGCAAAAAATGCTGGTTGTTATTATTCATCAATCCCCGTGAGTAATACTCTTGATGTCATCGAAAAGACGCAGCACATTTGCAGAACTGACCGTATTTTCAGAGCAAAGCCTCACTATTCTCCACGTTCTGCTGCGGAGATGACGACTGCAGACCCTGGGTAGCCGGTGATGCCGCGCTCCTGAAAAAACGTGAGGTAAGATTACCTGCAACCATAAGACAGATACCGAAGCTAACGGCTACCAAAGGAAAAGCCAGACCCCACAGCAGAGTTGCAGAGCTCGTCCTCAAAGGAAGCATCAACCAACCGTAAGAGCAAGTCGCCGACAGGCAAGGCGTCTGAATACAAGAGCTTGATGGCGAGGGACAATTTTGATGCCGGTGCTTGTAAAGTCAATGTCGTCTCACATCCCATTCCACAAGCCGGGCGACAAGTTATAGTCGCAGATCCCCAAACTTGCTCAAGCACAGCATGCTCATTCATCGTGTCCGGCGGTGTCACCACATCCACTTCCTTCACCTCCGGACAAGAACAAACCATTACCAATTCCGTGGGAGTCAGTGTCGGCATCACGGCAGGATTCAACTTCCTGGGGGTCGGGGGTGAAGCGGAGGTCTCAGCTTCATACACTTGGGCGAAAGCTGTCGCGTCGTCCACCAGCACTACTATCATGAATAGTACCACAACAACTGTTTCGCACACTTTGGGACAGCAGGTCGGCACGACCGCATTCGTTACGTTTACGCCCACATACCTTTGCTGGAGCGTCACGGTTGATTGTGGGGCCGGAGTATCGCCGATGTTTCGCTTCTGTCAGCCGCAGATACAGGGGTCGTTACTGGAGGGCGACTATACTGTTGTCTATACTGGATGAATACGTTTCGAGTAACGGTGTTTCCCTTTTGGCGAAATACGTTGGCTTAGAGTCACTCGAGCATCAGGACTGAGTGAAATTGGAGGTGACTTGGACCTGGCTAAGCAAATTCGACCAAGCCCATCCCAGATGGTCTCTTCTTGTGTACAGAGAAGGGTTGTGCTCACTGCTCCGACACTCCGGCGTTGCCCGATTGTCGTGCCTCGAGCACATATGCATGTCTTGGCCCCTCCCTTCAGCGAATCGATAGAATCGATGCTTCTTGTTTCGGTCAGATGAGGGGTAGCTATCAGGCGGCCTACCCGTGTGCCGCCGATCAAGCGTGGCGTGCGGCGCTGGTTTTTTTTTTCAAACAAGCGGGATTTTTTCAAACACAAAAGGGCGCTTGGGGATCCTCTGCGGGCGTGAACGCTTCAGAGAGTTCTAGGGGCCTACGTCAAAACGCAGAGCAAGCGATGCTTTATCGTTATCATGAGTTATCATCGCCAAGTACCCTTGCGCCGCGCAATGGATTGGGTGACGAGGCTTTCAACCCAACCCACTGGGTGTGAGAATGAATTGAAGATTTTTTTTCATCGTGAGGAAACCCAGTCAGCAGCAGATATACTATTGAAAGAACATGATTTCGTGAACGAATGGATGCTTTTGCGGGAGTTGGCGACTCGATATGTAAAACATAGACTGCAGAGTCTTCTATTGGTCGAAGCCGAACGAATTTCCTTTTCCAATTGATCGATTATTGTACATACATGAACGGTGCCAAGATCCAGGTATCGCTCGCGCTATGAGCTTGTTGAATGGACTCCCAAAGATAGCAGCGGAAAAGGCGTTTCGAGTTCGTTGTTCCTGAGTGTCTTCTACTGTATGTAGCTGGAAAGGGTATGCTGATTACGATGGGGTGGGGGGGGGGGGGGTGGGAAATACTGGACGCAAAATCAAAGCGTCGTCCTTCGTACTTGAACATTCTGCAAGGCTGGTTGTAGATGCCAAAATCTGACAAGTTCTATCGTGTGGCCGTATATAAAAGAATCATGAAGAAAACTGTAAAGAGTTTTAAAGCCCAAGTCAACACGGAGAGTAGTCGTTCATTTAAAAGGGGCCTTGATTTCTCGATTCTGTACGTCTAACTCATCATCGCCTTTTTTTTTTTTTTGGCAAATACTACTGTAACGAAAGTCCGTGCTGCCCTCAGTTCTTCTATGCGCTCGCTCTTATTTTTATTTGTCGAGACGCAAGCAAGCAAAGACAGGAGGAGCGATATGTTAAAGTTGGTTTTTGAAGCTACATACCCTGCTTGGTTGGTGTCCTGGTCGGCCAGATATACCCGACTCCATCGAAGTGAGATCGTCAAGTACGCCAACACCAAACCCCTTGATTTTCATGACGCTGACGGACGGCGCTTTGCATGCTAGACACGCGCAGGTCATCACTAACAAAATTACCCTCTCCACTCACTTTCCAACCCCTCCGAAGGGGGGCCTGTTCACGTACGCCGATCAGACCACTTCCGTATGTCAATTGGCCAGCAGAACCATTTCCGGGCGTGCATGCTTGCATTGCAGCATGGGCTTCTCGGGACAATTGGGAAAAACGGAAAGCGGATTGCGGGTTTTCTCACTGCGAATAGATCTCGTCTTCAGCGTCTGGTTCGATCACGCTCTTCTGCCGGCAGGCTCGAGATATCTCCTAGCCGTGGCCAGCCTAATTAGTTTTTTTTTTTTTTTTTCAATAGTCGGCTGAGATGCGTTTTGGGTCTGGATGCTTTTTGAGAAGGGTAAGGTAGTGTGTTTGTCGCCTTTTAAATGCAATAGCTTAGCGTGAGAGCAGTCGAGTTGCGGCTTAGGTTGATACTCTATGTACATATCTTAGGTAGACTTATCATTCTTCTTTCTAACCCACGGGGCTTATCAAGGTGATTCAGTAGGTAGTTTCCAACGTATGGCGCAGAAAAGTGAAAGCAAAAGGGAGCTTCGGTTCCTACATATGTACAAGGAGCTGGCAACTTTCTCGGCACACTCTAGGCGCCTGTCTCTCAACGCAGACAACCAGCGAATAGCATGGGAGGCGCTGAAGAAGTCCAGCTCCATCAGGAATACTGATAGAATTCAAGAATGGTAGTTCATTCGCACTTCAACACATGGTGATGTCGCTTCAACCCAGTGTCGAAGTCAAGCTTGGCATTCGTGATAGTCAGCCGTAACCTCATTGCTTGTCAAGGCTGCTTTTGAGCAGTGTTGAATTATAGGATTGCAAAGGCTTTTGAACCCATATAACTTACACCGAGTAGTGAGCCAAGGACCCCTTGGGCCCTCACGCAAGTTTTTCCCATTATCAAGCCAAATCATTTTTATCAATTTTGGTCAGTGGTTGTGAATGAAGACTTACTGTACGCACTCGCACGGGTATCATACCTTTCTAGCCCCCATTTTCTCTCTTCATACAGATAGAGATCTCCTGCTCTAAGGTAAAAATCGATCCTCATGGACAAAGAACCTTCTTATTATCGATTCTCCAAGCAAACCGCTTGCTCCAAGCTGTCGTTGATGCTTCTTTACGGCCTCTGTCTCATTCCTTCGATTTTCTTTTATCTGATCTTGCGTTAATGCAATATCTCGACTACAAATAGTGATGATCCTCAAATGTATGATGTTGCGTGAGCTAGATGGAAGAGTAGGCAGATCGTAGAACTCTTCTGGTTGTAGAAAGTCCAGATGTCTTCGGAAATATTCGGGATCAACACGGTACTGCGCCCCTAGCTGAAGCAGCCAGTCTCGACATGAGTGTCCTCGCAGAAAAACCAGTCTTCCAGATTTTGGTTCTAGAGGCTGCAAGCCTGCAATAGTCCAAGCTGTTGGAAACAGGGAACAGTACTGTTACCCCTGTGGTTAGGAATCTCCGCATTGATCCGGCGCTAGTGGATGAGTATTTACCCTTCGCCCACTTCTTTCCTTCATCCTTTAATCCGTATGCTCTACCTACTAGATAGTTCAGTCAAATATATCTATATGCCTTTCTACCCTCGTGTCCTCGTATACCAAGACAAGCTTCTGCAGTCCTTCATCACCCTTGTATTTCTGTTTCTGTCTTCCTTCTTTTAACCAGTCATGAAAAATAACGTGCACGAAGGTGGGCGGGGGAGCACTTTTGAACGTACGGGCTTTCTTTGGCCCTGATAGTAATTGTGCCAATTGCCGATAGTGGTGCAGACCTTACATACCTACGCGGCCACGCGGGCCTACCGTCAAACCATTGAATCGTAATTATCTACACAGAACGCTAATTTATTGGCTTAAATTTTCGAACGTTCTGCAAAACGGAACAACAATGATACAGCTCTACTACAGTTAAATCTTGTGGTGGTTGAGCCAGTAGGGAGTCTGCAGCCTGCATGCAATGGCGCAGCTTCAGCTCAGCCTCAACCTCCAGCCTTCTCCGGCTAGACACAGAATATGAGGCGAATCTTCCTACTATCTGGAGTGCTGTAGCCCATTTCAGTACGTTCACTTATGATTTGTCTATGAAGTTCTTCAAAGCTACCCACTGCTGGCCCGAGGATGGAAGCCCTCGCGCTCTCGGCGAGCGTGGTCAGTGTGGTATCGCTCTTCATCCAATTAGCGGAAAAGGTGCAGCATTTGCACGACTTCTGGACCTCGTTTCAGAACGCACCGTCTGCGATTCGCAATGTCGCCAGTGACTTGCAAACGTTCTGTGATGTTCTTGATCATGGGTTCCGGTCTCATGAGAATAATAACCCTGCGCTACTTCAGATCTTAACGAGATGTAATAGTAAGGTGGAGGATCTCAAGCGGATTGTTGAGAGATTAGAACCTGGTTTCGCTTCGAAACGCTCGATCAAACGTAAATGGAGTTCGTTCAAAGCTACTCTCAAGAAGAACAATCTTGCGGAGTTCCAAAGATCTTTAGCGGATACTAAGCTAGATTTGCTTTTGATCCGTCAAGTCATAGCGGAGTGAGTTTGTTCACATGTAAGGACATGAAGTGTTTGGGTTGTTGATTTCATTTGCAGAAAGTCTTTTGGTCGCAGCTTCGTAGCGCTAAACAACAGCATCGCCGACATAGCCTTGCAGAGCTCGAGTATATCCATGGAGCTCGTTACGATTGGCTCACGCACAACAGATGTTGACCAGCATATTACTGATGTGCACGAAGAGCTCCAGCAAATGATAAAACGTATCCAAGAGCGGACCAACCTCAATGCCAGTACTTTTCTCGGCGCCGAGCTAGAGCAAGTCTTTCGAAAAGCAATCCGAGATACAATGCAGAGCCACGGTGAAATAGATGTAGTTGAGGAAACGGGCCTAGGAGCAAGACAACGGAAACAGGCTCGTTCTATACTTACTAGATCACCACTCGCATTGACTCCAAATTTGGGCCCAGACAAGAATCACGGTGCAGGTTATGTTGAGCATGCTGAAAACGATGAAAACTTAAGACCGCAGTTAGGGGCTAATCACGACGAAAAACCGTTGTCTGGAAGGAGGAAAATAGCACAATGCACTTTTGCAGAGTACAAGACTATATTTGGCACACTTTCGTGGCGATCCAGAGCCATCAAGATCACTCATCAAGACGGATTTCTCGGTCATGTTGAAAACGATGAATTAGAGACTTACGTTGTGATTCGACCAGCTCCATGGCTAATTACTCGTAGCCTTAATGTGCAAATATCTCGAAGGTTTGGATGCTGGACTTGGAGAGCCCGGCAGTTTCCATTGGTGGCTAAAAATGCCTTGATATTCAAGTATGCTAGAGATGGAAACTTAAGTGGCGTAAAAGATCTTTTCCAGCACAAGCTTGCGTCGCCGTTTGATGTCGATCCACGAGGATATACACCATTGCATGTACGGAACTGCTTTATGCTCAATATATCGTTAAACTTCGAAGCTGACAAGTCTCAGTGGGCAGCATTACGTTGTAATCCTTCAATGTGCAAACTGTTGATTCAAGCCGGCGCTGTTGTAGATGCGCCATGCAATCAATTAAGGTAGGCTAGCTGTTAATATGGTTGACTCGTATATTGCGTTTACATCCACCACTAATACTGGCAACGTAGATCACCTCTTTTAAACGTAGCGGCACCGGTTCACTTTGTGACGAATAGATCGGAAAATGAGGTTGTAGATACTTTCCGCGCCTTGGTCACGTACGGACAAGCTGACACATCTTGGCTAATACTACATATTCGTTGGTGCTTGCGAGGTCTTAAGTGGAATCCTGTTGCAAAGAAGGCTCTCTATTGGCTACTCACACAGGAGGAGTCTTACTCCGACCGCGATCATCTCAATGACAATGAGACACCCATCATGATCCTACTGTTATATGCTGGTTGGGGGGATGATACAATACCAATGCTTAACCTGCTGATTGACAAGGGTGTCGATCTGAACGCTCAGAAGGCCGGACCAGACGAAGATCCAAGAGCTGGGTATACCGCTTTGCATTTCATCATACGTTCCACCTGCGCTAGTCTATATCCCTATCCCCCACCAGATCCATATTGTGGAGCAGTGTCGCACCTTCTCCGTCGAGGAGCCAACCCTCACTTACCTGACCGCCATGGTCATACACCAACTACTATGGCGTTAGCCGCTGGAACACTCGCTTTCGGTTTTTGGAAGCAAGTGGTGCGCGCTCATAAAGATATACAAGAATTTGTCCGACGGGAGCTGGCGCATTCATCTTCGTTACGAGACGCTGGATGGGATGAAATTGCTCTTTTGAACATTTTCTACTGTGATTTCGCACCGTTTCACTCTTACCGTCCGATGTACTCTATAACTTCCAGAGATTGGTATGGTCGGAGTTGTGCAACCGTCGATCGCAGCCGGGAACCATGGTGGTTCGACCTCCAAGAGCTGATCAGAACAAAGGAAACCCCACTTCCCCCTTTACCTCGTGGGTGGCAGAAGATCAAATTAGATGACCGCAGTTTTCAGTATGTCGAGACGAGCACGGGTACCATTACAAATGAAAGACCCAGAGCGGAATTCTTCGCCAACCTGCAAACGCGGAAAGCACAAAAGAGGTACAGGAAAGGTATGATAACGATTGAGACCGAGGGATGTGAGACCGAGCTAGATGATTGGTGCGGTGACGAAGATGGAGGATCCTCTGAAGACAGCGAAGAAGAATGTCATGTATTCAAAGATGAGTTCAAAAATTGGTGGACTGGTGAGAACGAAGAAAGTTCCCGTGCTAGTCACAGCGATGAACATGTTCCGCGAAGAACGGAACTTGAAGGAGATTCTACATGCCCAGGACTCAGTAACTTACAAGTCGAAGATCTCGGAGACAGCGACGAAGAAGACAAATTCCACGATGCACAAACCACCCCATTCACATACCCGGACGGACCATAAACCGCCTTGATCGAACAGCGGAGATGGACATACCGCTTCCGTCTTTTTTTCCAAATATAGGAGAGCTACTGCGATCGAGCGTTGCATGCAAATGAATACAGTATACTGTCTTTACACTATACAAGCAATAAAAAAACCCAAGCAGCCAAGAATATTTCATACCGCTCCAACGGCCTTGACCAAATCTCCCAATCCAACCTCAGATCTTTCAATTCCATCACCACCTTGCCCCCTCCCCGCCTCCCTCACCTCTCATACCCTCATATGTACGACATGAGCAGAACACGATGACAGCGACGTTACCGAAAGACGCCACCATTCGACCATCCTGAAAACCCCCTTACACCCTCCTCTCAGCTCTCACACACAACCTACACCCCCCCCCCCAACAATCAAAAACCCCTAAAACCCCAACGCCACCCCACCCCACACAAACAACCCCTCAAACCCCACCCCCCCACACAAACACACACCCACACACCCACACACCCATTCTCAACACCGCACGCTAAGCACGAAAACGCATCTATTCCCCCCCCAAAAACAAAAAACACCAACGTACTCACCCCATCATCTCAACAAACACACAATTTATCCCCTTTAGAGGTTTTTAAGCAATTCAATGCTCGGAAATAGTGTGCTTTGAGGGGAGAATTAGGTTTCGGCGTGGGTTTTGGGAGGGGAGTGGGGGGGTGGTGGATGGGTTTAAGTTTCATGTGACTAGACTTTATTTGGAGTTTTGCACTAATTTTCAAGGACATCATATCGAACCATACCCTCTTCAACCATAGGCGAAGAAGAGGGAATGTACATACAACGTACATACATCAACGCTTTGGTGCTTGTGCATCCAACTCTCCTTGCCCTAAAGGCGCCGAAACTTGCCGTCTTCATAAATCACTATACGGTAATACATTTCATACTCACAAATCATACTCTCAGCCACTCGAAAACCCACCCTGCAAACTTTTCCTCCCCTTTCCTCCCTTCTACTTCGCGTCGGCCTTCTCCATAGAAGCAATCTTGACCTTCTTTCCCGGCCGATCGAAAATCGACGTCATAGCCGGTGATCTCCCCGGCTTTCGCTTGGGCGCCACCGCCTTCCCCTCCTCCAATCTCTCCCTCGCCGCGTTCACCGCCTTGACAGCCTGCTCTGCGACCCTAGCTCTTTCACTCTCGCTTTCCGACTGTTCATTCTCCGATTCGCTTTCGGCCCATTGTAAAGCCCGGAGCTTGGCTTTGCGGTTGGCTTCGGCTTGGGCGAGGGCTGGGTCGATGGGGGTAATGGTTGTGGCGCCGGGACCGAGTTTGGAGAGGTTGATGGAGGCGTCGGAGGCGGGGATGGGGGCAGCGGGGTGGGGATCGATTGGTGGAGGGGTGGCTGTGGGACTGCTACGCAGAGGAGCGGGGGAGTGGTTGTGACTGCGGTCGTGCTCTTCTGTGACTAATCCGTTCAAGGATGATTGTCGGTGTTGGTTAGGAACACTTCTCCTGGGGAGGCCACGAAGTTTCGGCTCGTTGGATAACTCCTTCGGAAGCGCAATATGGTCACCATCGCTCTTGCGAGCCAAATAAGCGGGCAGTTTGCGTGTCTTCTGGACTTTTTGGACAGGGGCTGTTTGGTAAGCTTCTTCGAATCGATCAGTATCGTCGGTGTCACTTGAGATTTCCTGGTACCTCGCCGAAGTTTTTCGCAAGTCTTCGGACAGACTTGGTCTCATTCTTGACGGTTTTTGATGGAGTGCTTTGTTGGTCGAGAAATCTTCGTCTTGTTCAACCCTCACTTTCTTCTTTTTGACAACCGCGTTAGGCTTTGCAGTACTAGCGTGAGAATAAACTGGAAGATCCGGATGAACAATCACATTCTCGGGTACCTCAGTTCCAGAGCTGTTAACACCAGGATGTGACTGGAGTTGAGGGTCGATGTGTGTCTTGTTGACGTGCTCAGCCAACCTAGACCCGTTTACCCGGCATATGACCAGCAACGACCTCCCGTAGAAAGCAGCTTCTGCACTGATGTATCTATCGTTTTGTCTTGCTTCCGCCAATGTATTTTCTATCCTCGCTTGGTGATACTGAGCGTTGGCGTCGTTCCTTGGTGTTCCCGCAAACTCATTAGTTACTGAATTGACAACATCACTTTGGACTATGGTGCGACTATCTGAACGCTTTCGCTTCATGCCACTATGAATCTGCGGATCACTGTGCGGTTGCTGACCATTCTGTGCTAGCTTTCCAGGATAGCGGTCTACCTGAGGGGAAGGCGCGGCTTGAGGTAGAGTAGGATCTGGGTATTGATAGGTGATGCCTGTATCCTCTGTGGTGAATGTGCCATAGCGAGGATTCGCTTCCATCATCCTAGCTATAGGTGCAGTATACCGAGACCTTTTATCTTCACCTGGCGTGCGGGTTAGGGTATCAACGTGATTACTACCTGCGTTAGGCTGCACGACGCTTCGATGAGGTCGTGAGGATGGTTGGTCTGTATGAAGCATCGGATCAATGGGTATACTTCCCTCCCTATACTGAGAGGTGACGGGAGGCTGGGAGCTCGTAGGAGTAAGCTCATCGTCATTGACATAGTGATCATCAAGAGCAGGATCTTTGGATTTCTCGATTTCTGCCTCATCCCTCCGACGCCGTAGACGTCTCGTATCATGAGGGTCATCGTCCCCAAATTTCTTAATCCAACCGACGTTGGAGATGCTAAAGTTGACGAGGCTCTCGACACTTCTTGGGTCGGCGACCTTCTTGGTATCATGGCCTAACATAGTTCCGGTTGGCTCGAAAGGTTTCATACCTTTCATATTGCGACAGGTTCCACATGAGCAAATCTTGAGACAGTGCGGACACTTCCAATTGGGATTTTCCATAACAGTTAATGGCATCAGGTCGAACATTCTAAACAAACTCCCATAGGTGTAGACACGGCCGCACTTGCAGTGAGCAAGTCTCCAAAGCGGTTCTGGGAAATGAGACACATGGCAACACATATGATCTTTCCGTGCCTTCTTTAATCGTCGTCTTTTCGACTTGGCCGTAAGCTTGCGGGCGTCATCCGACAGATCTTCGTCTGGAAATCTGTTGTTGACCTCTTTCGTGGGGTCCTGCCAAGGTCGGATTTTCAACTGCTCTTGGCAGACTTGGGCCAAGGTTTTCTTTCCCAAGTTCTGTCTCTCAACTTCAAGCGACTGAGGCGCTTTGTCTGTAAGCCCGCCGTCGAAACTAATGATCTGATGTCTCCAAAGTTCATGTTTTCCAACGAGGTCTTGCCATGGAAATTGCTCCACCCACTTGTATTTGGAGGTGCATCTACAACTTCGTCCCATCGCAAAGCACTCCATGCAAATATCATAGGTGTCCTCGTCGCCATTCTCAAGGGGTACAACGCACGACGTGCACGTTAAAAACCGATTAAAGATGTTGCATCGGCAGTACGAACAAGTAACGTAGCTATCATAAGGTAGATACTGCCCTTTCTTCTCACCTGACGAGACTGGGGCAAGCATTTCTGAGAGCAGTATCTGAGTATAGAGGTTGAAAAGTCGCCTGAAGTCTTTCTGAAGTTGACGTATCTTTGGGCTGTAATTGAGGTCAAGCATGACTTGCTGGTCAGTTGTCGCCTGCCTTTGCAGGTCTACCTGCTTGAACAGACCCGAATACTTTTCAAGGGCGAACAAGACAATCGCCTTATTCTTGTATTGTTCATCTCTGCAAACAATTCTTGCCCTGGGAAGTGCCTCATTCAGTGCCATCTCCAGAGTCTCGACCGTAGTCCGATTCCATGCCGCCTTCATTGTCCTTGTGCCACGGTTCCATACCTGATGAGGAGCCAAAGGCGGGATTAGGATGAAATCTCCGGCCTTCTGCTCTACGATATAGGTCTTGAACGGTGCTGCTTTCCAGGCATTAATCTGAGCAAAATGAGCTTCGACCTCGATATCATGGCCCAAGGTCGCTAGCCAATACTCTGAAACCAAGTGTCGATCCTTGGTCTCTGTCATGAACCAGATGGAGGAGCCCGGCTTGGCCGGCTTTCCATCGTCGTCGACAGTACTCGAGGTTTCCACCATGAGATTATGACCTAGACTTGCGCACATTTCTCTATGAGCGGGAGTATATGTACCCTCATGCCCAATGTAGCACATCATATTTTCAGCCCTCATCTTCGGTGGTAGGCAGCTCATGAGATCCCCAGCTCTAGCAGCACCACGGCCCTTCCTACTACCTGGTCCGTTTGGATTTGCTTCGTTTGTCGACCCAGGCCCACCAATATCTCCAGTACTGTCATTGAGGTAGAACACGCTGGGAGGTATTTGCTCTTTCAACTTATCGTGCCATACTTCGGGACAGTCAATATCTTTGAGGTAAATCCTTTGCCGATCTGGGTCTTTGTAGTTGTAAGCATTCCATTGGTTGGTGAGCTTGGGCATATTGTTCAGGTAATGACCGATCGAGAGTGCCATATTCTGCTTGGTTGTGAGGTTACGGGCTTGCTCAACTACATCATGTGGTAAGCTAGGGCAATGTCTAGGACGTTCGAGTACCAAACTCACATCTTTTGCTACGATTATCTCGTAACCATTGACTAGTAAATGTCCACTCGTTCAACCTGTGCTGCCAGCCTTCAATGACCAGCGGCTTTCCTCCAATTATAACATGCAGAAGAACTAGCTTTTCAAATGCCTCCAGCCCTTGGTGTTCAATCATATCACAAGATATCCGAACGACATACTCGAAATTAGGGTTCCCCTCAACAAAAGCGGTGAGGTCAAAGTCCGGTGAGATGGGGTCAAACGACGCACATGGTCGTTGGGCTGGCATTTTGGTGTCAGGCTTGCACTTAAGTGAGATGTCGATTTCCAAAGCTATAGGAGGACTGCCATAGATCGGTGCTGAAGTTTGCGCAGCAATGGTGCTCAAGCTTGAGGTGTTGCCTCGGGCTCATTCATCTCACTTCGAGGAACGAACTCGATGAGTGTTGACTAGCGTGAATTGTTTAGCGTTATTTCCTTGATGAGACGCAAGGCTCAACGAGATACGATGAAGCTAGAGAATGGAAGACTGAAGGTGGGAGTATTGTGGTGACTGTGGACGATAACAAAGTTCCTATGTCTTTTTGAAGCTCGAAGTGGAGCATCGGAGACACCGCGCTAAAACACCAATCAGTCCGCGCGCTTAGGTGCTTTCGCAAGTGATACCAGAGGTTCAATGGTTGCCTGAGGTTTCTCTTTTGTTTTAGACTTCTAGAATGTATTGCACTCTGTATTTGTATGGTTTTTGTCTATGCACATAGTTTACCCTCGACCATCATTCGTCGTCTCCTTTAATTCTTCATCTCTACCCGCTCTTTCTTCATCCCAAAATATTTTATCTCAAAGACTTTCCTATTTTAGACAAACTTCAGTGTATGACTTTACTAAGGAGCAGATTTTGAAACGATGTTTAGAATTCTATAGTTTGGGAAAGTGGTGAAGGTTTTCGACTATCTCAACAGGCTTTGAGTCCTATACCGAGCGAGGCTTTTATACAAATTACTGGCATAATGGCAGCCTCCAGAGGTTTCTTCCTGAACCTAGCCAATACTCGATACCTCCGAAGAAATGGAGTCATTGGACGACATTTTAGACCCTCGATCCTGAGGTGCGCGTATAAAACAGACTTTTTTATCTCGTCTTCGCACCATAGCCATACAGTCTTCACATCAAACATCCTGCCACACAGTTCTGAGAACCCGAAGCACGACCATAATACTCGAACCTTCTCCGGAACTCAACCCGCCATTCCAATTCCTCCACCACTGGTATATCAGCCCCCTAAAACTGGATTCATTTCTCACCTCCCTCACTCATGGATCCCCTACGCCGAACTCATACGCCTCGATAAACCAACCGGGACCTACTATCTCTTCTTTCCCTGCCTCTTCTCAACCCTCATGGCAGCTTCTTATACCGCCTCGCCTCCCATTCCTGTTCTCACCACCTCCCTGTTGTTCTTCACCGGCGCCTTGATTATGCGAGGAGCAGGGTGCACCATCAATGATCTTTGGGACCGAAACCTAGATCCTCATGTCGCAAGGACTCGGCTTCGACCTATTGCGAGGGGTGCTGTGACGCCCTTTCAGGCCGTGACCTTCACTGGGTTCCAGCTCCTAGCGGGCTTGGGCATACTCCTACAATTCCCAACTTCGTGTCTTTACTACGGTATCCCGAGTCTGCTCCTAGTAGCGACCTACCCCCTCGCCAAACGAGTAACAGACTACCCCCAATTCATCCTCGGCCTCACCTTCTCCTGGGGTGCAGTCATGGGCTTCCCCGCTTTGGGTATTGACACACTCGCTGAGCCTTCTGCTGCAAAAGCTGTCGCGGCATTGTACGCAAGCTGTGTTTCGTGGACGGTGTTATATGATATGATATACGCTCAAATGGACATCAAAGACGATGCCAAGGCTGGCATCAAAAGTATTGCCTTAAGGCACGAGCATGAGACGAAACGAGTGTTGTCAGGGTTGGCAGTTTTGCAGGTCTTTTTGCTTGCAGTGGCGGGAATGGCAAGTGAAGCTGGACCGGTTTTCTTCGTGGGTGGTTGTGGGAGTGCGGCTGCAACGCTGGGGTTGATGATATGGAGAGTGAAATTAAAGGAAGTGGGGAATTGCTGGTGGTGGTTTAGGAACGGGGCCTGGCTTACTGGTGGAGGAATTGCGGCAGGTTTGCTGGGAGATTATTTGGTTCGGATAAACCAAGTGGAATTGAAAAATAGTGAGGAGCTTCTAGAAAACCGAGGTGAAGCCTATAGAATAGAACTGAAAAGGTAGAGTTCCGTATCAGAACTCTTTATGCTTTTTATGTTAGATTGTTCACAAGGCACGTGAGCCCGAACCCAAACGCCATGCCTTTTCTGCCCAATTGCCATGCAATCAACATGTTGCCCGAAGAAAGGTTGAGTATGGCAAAGATATCTCAAATAAGCACTCAGGCATCACTGCTCCCTCTTCCACCGCGCCGCCCGCCACGTTGTCCACCTCCCCTTCCCCCACCTTCTGAGCCAGCTCCGTTAGCCTGTCCACCCCCTAGCCCATCGCCCGCACCCATGGTCAACGCTGCCGTTGCTAGTCTGTTTGAAAGATCTATTTGTGTGCGGATGGTGTTGGCGAGGTAAGAAACAACTAAGACATCCTGAATGTGATTGTTGCTGTATGCTGTCAGTCAAAATCATCAAACTGCGCAGAGCCTCAACATACAAATCCCTTTCAATATCCACCGGATCCACCTTTGGTGCCAACGCCAAAGCATTCAGCAAAAATTGCCCCAACGCACTAGACGGTGGCGCCTCCTCTTCTATCACCGCTTCCACATACTTTGACACCCTCTCCAGCATCCCCAGTACCTCCTCAATAGCCCTCTCCAGCGACTCAATATCCGTTAGCACGTCCGCCGTCCTGTCCACACTATCTTTGGCGCCCGAAATCAATTCCAAGCCGCTTTTCTCCGCCTCCCCATACCTTATTTCATGCGGCACAGGTATGAACGCCGCACTATCGGCTGCCCTCTCCGCCGTCACTCCCACGGGCGCCGAAATATACGTTCTAGCCTCAATATCCTTGCCCGCGTCCGTACTTATAGTTAGATGCACCGCTGGATGCGGCCACGTTCCATCGCCTTGGCCTCCATAGAAATTCTGAATAAGCGCCGAAAAGGTATTGAGTTCTGCGGACGTGGCGTACCAGCCCACAAGCACTTCTTTGGGGTTAGCTTTGAGATGTAGCGATAACATTTGCTTTTGGTATTCCATGTCGACTTCGACTTGTTCGGCAGTTTCTGTATGCCCCACTGCGAAGCAATTGCGGATTTCGACTTCTTGGCCATCTTCGCTTCGGACGCCGAGGAGGGTGCCAATTACGCGCTCTTGGTCGGGGTTGCGGCGAAGGGAGTGGTCGAGGATGGAGAAGATAGCCTATTTCCAAAACTTAAGATTACAGCATGGAGGATCTGGGCGGCGACGTACTTGAGGCTGTACTATCACGTTTAGAGGCGCTGTTGTTGGTTGCGATCCTACTGCCGCTGGACCCAAAGGCCTAGCAAGATGGAGGAAGGAGTCAGTGTCCACCATGTCGTTCAACACGTTTTGTTGTGCAGGATAAAACTACTTCCCCTCTTGTTGACCATAGATGATCTGGCAAACGATAGCCCAGGAACAATAACCCTAAATTACTCTTGGCGAAAAGTTTTGTGGGATAGTAGTCGTGCGCTAAGATTAGATTAGATCCTTTGACATATCTTGCTTTCCTTAGTTGGGGAATCCTGACACACCTGACTTTCAAAGTTATGGCACCATTCACTCGTGGTGGAGGATCTTCAAGAGGGTTCCATAATTTCCAACCCAGAGGAGGAGGCAGAGGGAGGGGAAGAGGAAGAGGAAATGCCAAAGCACATGGCAACAATAAATCGACTTTCCTCTCTTCTAGGGTTGAAGAACCACTTCATAATAACTCTGGTGAAAGCAATGACAGCCCCAAGCTAGATGATGATGAAGATGGGTCCGTAACTGGTGGTCTGTCGAGTACTAGCGAAGATGACATTGTGGCCAACAATACTGCCAAGCCTTACAGCATACTGCTTGAGTCCTTGAATGCAAACAATCAACCCGGACCCCAGAGGAAGAAGCGCAAGGTCGAGCACAAAAATCATCTTAACAAGGAAGACGATCTGGATCAAGATTTGTATCTCGCAGAAGAGCCAGAGGAAACCGATTACCACCAACTGGATGATGCTGACGACAGTAAGTCCCCCAAAGCCTGTGCGCATACTCGGTCTCATATCACTAGATGACCCTTTTATGAGGCACTTTGCCGGTACACATGAGATGGAACTTGCTCTTTGCATCTCAGATGTCAAAAACGATAAGTGGCTACTGGCAAAGGCAGATAGAGACTCAATTTGGTCATGTTTTTTCAAATATCCATCCAGCTTGAAGAACGTGCCGTTGACTGGCTCAAATATACCTCGGAGTACACAAGAATTAGATGTAAGAATTTCTGCTAGCATTTCCCCCATGGTTCTAAACTTGGTATAGCTTAAAGAAAAGCTCAAAGTACCTGCGGCAAAATGTTTGCCGGCATTCAACGACCTGACTGGGAATGTAGCCCAATCGATCTTTAATTACCGAGATCTCCTATTTGCCCATAGATCCATCGACAATGCGGAAGATCTTCGGAAAATTACCTGTCTACATTTATTGAACCACATTATCAAGACTCGTGATAAGGTAATTAAGAACAAATCACGACTATCCAAGGAAAACCATGACGAAGATCTGGAGCTTCGCGATCAAGGTTTCACTCGCCCGAAAGTTCTAGTCATACTACCGACCCGCCAATCGTGTGTAAGATACGTTGACACAATCACCTCTTTATGTCAGCCAGAACAGCAAGAGAATCGGAAAAGGTTCCAAGATTCCTACGCTCAAGGCGAAGACGACTTTTCGGAGGATAAGCCAGCAGACTTTAGGGAGCTCTTTGGCGGCAATGATGATGACATGTTTCGACTCGGCATGAAGTTCACTCGGAAAACGGTCAAGTACTTCGCACAATTCTATAATTCCGACGTCATATTTGCAAGTCCCCTCGGGCTTCGGATGGCACTGGGGGTGGAGGATGTCAAGAAACAGGATCATGATTTTCTCAGCTCGATTGAACTACTGATCGTTGATCAAGCTGACGCACTCATCATGCAAAATTGGGAGCATGTTGAGTACATCTTCGACCATCTCAACCTACAGCCTAAGGAAGCCCATGGCTGTGACTTTAGTCGCGTCAGAGGCTGGTATCTTGACGGGAATGCCAAATATCTTAGGCAAACTATCTTGCTCTCTGCATTCAATTTCCCCTCGTTGAACAAGCTTTTCGCTTCAAATATGCGGAACGTGGCGGGAAAGGTGAAGTTGTCGAGGCCTTGCGGTGGTGCGATGCTTGACTTGGGTATTACACTCAAGCAGACCTTCTCACGCTACGACTCAACAAGCCCAGTCACAGATCCTGATGATAGGTTCAAATACTTCATTTCCTCGATCGTGCCATCTTTGACGAAATACTCAGACAGCGGTGGTCGAAGGGGCCAAGGCGTTCTTATTTACTTTCCGTTATATGCAGACTTTGTACGGGTGCGGAATTACTTGGCCTCTTCTTCGAGTACTCAGAGTATCTCGTTTGGCTCCATTTCGGAGTACACGTCGGTACGTGATGTTGCTCGAGCGCGAAGCCATTTCTTCACAGGTCGCCACTCAGTGTTGCTATATACCGAGCGAGCCCACCATTTCAGGCGCTATCATCTTAGGGGAGTGAAGAAGGTTATCATGTATGGATTACCAGATAATCCAATTTTCTATCGGGAAATTGTAGGGGGCTTCTTGGGTTCCAGTATTGCAGAGGCTAAAGTGGAAGCTAGCGAAGCAAACGTTAGAAGCTTATTCTCACGGCTGGACGTCTTGAGACTCGAAAGAACTGTCGGGACCAAAAGACATCTTTCGTTGCTTAGAAATAAGGGTGGTGATACATTTGACTTCATCTGATAAACGCACTTTTCTCATCTCAAAATTTGAAGGATGATGGACTTGTCAAGGGCTGTTCTCTTAAGGGCTTTGCGGTATTGGAAGCCTTATTCACGAGGTATGTGCACTTCACGCCTTTCTCAACTCAATACTCTCCGAGATGCTATATATACGCAGTCTTTCCCGAACGCAACGCTGAGATGCACCGTAGATCGTTCTAGGGCTGGCAGGCAAGATCAACCAATATCCGACATTGTCACTTTTGCGGGCTTATGGGATGAACTAGCGACTTGGGAAAAGTCCCGCGGACTTCTATGTGACCGCCAGTAAAGCGTCAGTTGGTATAAATTCACATTGATGTGCGGGAGCTCAGCGGGATAGTTCAAGACTCTGTAGCTTCACTCTTAACAGAGATTCACCGCTGCTGTGAGAGCCCCCTAAGCGGCTGTTTGGACCCTCCTAGCGGTTGTTAAGACTATTGCCCCACCGCTCCTCCTTGTGATTTCTGCATGCTGTCTTACTTCTTTCGTTTCATACTACGTTCCAAAGCTTTGTAACGTGCAGCTCACATCATTGCTCATAACAGTCGTGCAGCTACTGTTATAGGCACCGCTTTTCGAATAGCTTATCGCTCGTGTCACTCATTCTCACCACTACGAGCTCACAACCATCAGCAATTATGACGGCTAGCGAAGCAACAAATCACCTTGCCTTGTGTAGCCCAAGCTCACGAGACGATCTGCAAGGAGCAAACAATGTTGCCTATGGGAGAAATCAATTGGTAGAGCATCATGGTCCATATTTTCAAGGCTTGGTCCAAGATCACCGCCCAAGTCAGACTTCTACCTTCCCTCTAAGCTTGGCGCAAGATCCACGTCCCGGTCATACTCCCATGGACGCCTCTCTAGGTAGTGCCGAAGCCTCAGTTCATCAAGAAATCGGCGAGCACCTACATGATACAGACGCTATGGATTATGGTACGGGTCTCAGCTCACTCGTACTTGTTCCTTCCACCATTCGATCTATCGAGGAAGCCATCATTGAATGGAGAACGCCTACATCCAGAGATGAATATAGTACTTATTACAGAGACTCTCAGTTCTCTGTTGGCCACAGTGACTCTGATAGAGACAGTCTTAACTCCAATGGCGACAGTTCTAACTCTGATAGTGACCTTCTTAGCCCTGATGGCGACAGGCTGTACTCCTGTGGCGACATTTCCAACTCTGATAGCGACCGACTTGACCCTAATAACGACAGTCCTCACTCTGATGGCGACAATCTTCACTGCTGTGACGACAGTCTTGACTCTGATGAAAACACTGATACCTCATTCAGTTCTCTCTATATGATCATCGACGACATACTGTTAACTCCAATTACACCAACCTCCATAGAGCTTAAGGGTCCTGGTGGAAAGCCGTTAAGACAGATGGTGGAGGCCGATGCATACCGTAGGGGCGAATGCAGCACCGGAAATCTGATCAAGAGCTTTTTGCCTGGGAGACTGAGCCCGCGTCCACGATATATGCCGACTGTGCAGGAAGTCGCAGATAGTTTCGAGGCAGTTTTGCCGACACTATTCGAAGAAGACTCGAATAACGATCTTATGGAAGGGAACCACCCAGAATCTGCCGTCACTAGGGCTGTTTGCGCATCACCAGCTGAGCAGAAGTATCAGGACCCTGAAGAGTGGTACTTGCCAGCTCCCCCAGGACCGCCTCCTGATAAACCTCTACCTCCACTACCGGTGACATGCACACAAGAAGCTGTACGATCAGGATCAGTTGTCAAAGGCAAAAAGCCAGCTCGTCTCGAGATTCTGCCGATGTCGGCGTATGACAGCACATATACAGTGGAACAAGGTAACTCCCATCTTTTACCCTCGCCAAGACTATTGCCGGTACAACCAGCTCACTTGGAGCCCTTCTCATCGTCTGCACAATTCTACAAGGATGTTTTGCCACGTGCTGTATCGCCGGTCTACTCCGAGTCCAACATTCATCCAGCCTTTAGATCAAACTCGTCACCACTCAGTCAGAAGCTTGCTTCGAATGCTAACCCTTTCACGAACCTCTTTGTCTCGCCGTCGCTACCTCCTTCGAGATGTCCTTCGACTTATTTGCGACTATCCCCCGAATCATCACCCCGACCGTCACATGCGACTAGGGAGTGGTACTCATCGTCTATGCGCGCTCAGTCTCCTTCCACTCTTCGTACCGCTGGTGGCTCCAGCGCCAACACGTCGCCCCTCTTCATCAGCTTCGATTTATACCAACATCTTAGCTCCATCGGAGAGACCGATTTCGCCAACTACTTCTTTACCGACCCCGCCTACATCCTCCCCAGCCCGTTCACCGACCCCCGCCCCGCCCCATCCACCCCCAGCAGCCGATGTCGCGCCGCACCTACCGGTGCACCGGCTAGCCCCGCCCTCCAGCACCTCCCAACCCGCTCCAGCTCCCTCGCCCACCGCCAAATCCACAATGCAGGGGTCGGACTGTTCAACGTCCAACACCCCAACACGCCAAGTCGCACCACCCTCGGCCGGGTATACGGGGCCCCTCCCTCCGGCAAACAATACGTCTACGACGAAGCCCGGTACGGGGGCAACGGCGACAAAGCGAGCCAGATCCTGGGGCTGGACATTGATCCGGTCGAGGCGAGGCGGGCGAAGATCTTCGCCGCCCACCAGCGGATGGTGGACCAGTTGACGGGGGAGCAACCCCTGTTCACGCGGGAGAGCTGGGGGAGGAAGAAGGGGGAGATGAAGAAGGTTAGTTTGAACGACTGGGAGTGCTTGTACGGCTGACTAACGTGTTTTTCAGAAGGGGAAGGCGGGCGTTGAGGGGGTGAAGAAGTTTTTCGGGACGGGGTAAGAGGCGGGTTGGGGATGTGGGGAGGAGGAGTGGTGGAGGTGGTTTCGTTGCGGGTTTTCCTTTTGTCTTTTCCTTTTTTCCTGTACCTTAACGGCCTGCATCCCCTCCCCATCCCCGCTCCTTTGTGTTCTTCGCCTTTTCCTTTGTCCTTTTTTCCGTTTCTCCAACTAGTCGGATCATGATCTCGAGGAGATCATGATATCAATCTTCCAATTTCGGGAAGCATGTATGTAAGGCTTCTACCTCTGTGGTTGTTTATGTAGACCACTAATCAAGCCTTTTTTTCTTTCTGGATCATTAGTGATTTCATGACGTAGAGAAACCTCTTCAGGAAAAGGGGGGGGGGGGGGGGGTAAAGAGTTTGAGAACGGT